>JACCDQ012234433.1_pt1 | contig 201016 bp, 174 predicted proteins | sample 7446031 | NCBI WGS metagenome assembly JACCDQ01 (sample SAMN15323442, study PRJNA562643) | freshwater metagenome | isolation source: river surface water | place: USA:Blue River Watershed | collected 2017-08-17
AAACGTACTTTAGGAGGATATTGGAGACTTTCATCTACTGCTGTTTCTAATGCAATTCAGCCTAAAGATACAACAGCACTTGCACAACAAGATGTAGTAACCGATTCTATTGTAAAAGAGAAAGAGCTCAATCCAAGATATAATCCTAATTTTTATCTCGATCAATTGCCTACTGCAACTACCGCAATTGATAGCATTGCAAAAGAACGTAACGATGCCTATTATCAATTAGGGGTTATTTATAAGGAAAAGTTCAAAGAATATGATTTGGCTGCTAAAAAATTAGAGCAGTTATTAGCCAATAAGCCGGAAGAAAAATTAGTGCTTCCTAGTTTATATCATTTGTATAAAATTTACCAAATTACCAATAATGACAAAGCTCAGGAAATCAGGAATAAAATTGTAACCCAATATCCTGATTCGCGTTATGCACAAATTTTAAATAATGCTAATGTGTTGGTGGAAGAAGGAAGTCCTGACGAAGTTTACAAGAAATTATATCAGCAATATACTAATGAAGAGTTTGAAGCAGTTTTAGGAAAAATAGACGGATTAATCAATCAGTTTTCCGGCGAAGAAGTAGTTTCTAAATTGGAATTGTTAAAAGCAAATACTATTGCGAAACTTAATGGATTATCGGCTTACAAAGTGGCTTTGGAAAATGTAGCCGCTACCTATCCGAATACTGAAGAAGGGAAGAAAGCCAATAGTATTTTGGCAGAACAAATTCCGTTATTGGAAAACATGAATTTTGATTTTAAAGATTCTAAAAATTGGAAAATTCTTTATCCATTAGCGTTGAATGCTGCAAAAGATAAAAAAGCAATTGAGGATAAAATAGTTAAATTCATTCAGGCAGAAAATGCGCAAAAATTAAATTTAGCTTATAATTTTTATGATGCAACCAATGGTTTCGTAATCATTCAAGGCATTACAACACAGGAATATGCTAATAGCGTTGTGAATGTTTTAAAAGAAGATTCAGCGTATAAAATTGAAACGCCGGCAATTATTATTTCTAACGAAAATTATAAAATCATTCAGATTAAGAAAAATCTAAATTCGTATTTAGAATCCAAAAAACCATAATGATGTTTACTAAGAAAAAAGAAAAGCCCTATACCGACCTTTTAGGAAAAACCAATAGAATTGTTGAAGGAACTGTCATAAAAGGTGATATTGTTTCGAAAGCTGATTTTAGATTGGATGGCGAATTAATTGGGAATTTTCAGTCTACAGGAAAACTGGTTATTGGTCCTACCGGAAGTGTTACAGGAGATATCAGTTGTAACAATGCTGATATTGAAGGTAAGTTTAACGGGAATATTCAGGTAGCTGAATTGTTGAATATAAAATCCAAAGCAAGTATTCATGGTGAAGCAACTGTGGGAAAATTAGCCGTAGAACCCGGAGCCGATTTTTGTGCTTCCTGTACTATGAAAGAAAATCAAAAGCCGGAAACAAATGGATAAGAAACCTAATAAAAAGAATTCAGCCAAATGGCTGGCTTTGATTAATATTCCTATTCAAATGGGAGTTATCATTTTTTTGTTTGCTTATTTAGGCGACTGGCTTGATGAAAAACATCCGCACCCCAAAATCTACTACAACAAAATATTAGTTATGATAGGCGTGTTCTTAGCATTGTATAATGTAATAAGACAGGTTAATGAAATTAATAAGGATAAAGATTAATTAAAAAAGGTTTTAGGCAAAACAAAAAAAATGTTTTTAAAAAATTATAAAACATATTTCTTTTTAGTCGTTTCAGTACTAATAGTTTATGTAATTCATCAGTTGGTTTTTTATATTTTTAAAATTGATCAGCAACTTTTTTATTACAGTCTGGAAAAGTTATACGCTATCTTTTTTTTACTTTCTTTTATTATTATTTCGATTTTATTAAAGATAAAAGAACGCAATTTTGATCAGGTAGGAATGTCATTTTTGCTATTGACTACTTTTAAAATTGGTTTTTATTATTTGCTGTTGAAACCTATTCTGAAGATTAGGCATTATGATATAACAATAGAGAAGACGAATTTTTTTGTCATGTTTATTGTTTTTTTGACTATCGAGACAATTGTAACTATAAGAATATTAAGCGAAAAGCCTTAAAATTGAGGCTTTAATGAGAGATTAAAAAAAATATATTTTTATATCCTTTTAGATATTAATAAAAAATGTACCTTTGCGCCAAATTTTAGAAACGTAAATATAACATATTTAGTAATTATGGTGATTTTAAAGAGACCACTTAGATTGATTTTAGTAGCATTTTTAGCGTGTCTTCCATTGGTAAGTTTTGCAAATCAGGAAGTTGATTCGTTACAAGTACATGAAGAAGCAACTCACGAAGTAGCAGCCGAAGGACACCATGAAGGAGGTCATGCTGAGCCAGCTGATTTAAAATCTAAAATTAAAGCTTTTATTAATCACCACGTTTTAGATTCTCATGATTTTTCATTAACTCAGGATGATGAAACAGGAGAAAACTGGGGATTTCCATTGCCGGTTATCTTATGGGATAACGGTTTGCAAATTTTCTCTTCAGCTAAATTCCACCATGGAAAAGAAGTAGCTGAGTCAAATGGTAACTACTATGTATTGAACCATCACGATGGTAAAATCTATAAAACGGATGCTACAGGAACTATTCATGAAAATGAAGAAACAGGACATCCGGATAATATTCGTCCTATCGATTTTTCAATTACTAAAACTGTAGTTTCTATTATTGTTGCTGCAATTTTAATGTTCTTTATTTTTACAGGTTTAGCAAAATCATATGCTAAAAATGGAGGAATTGCTTCAGGTGTGGGACGTTTCTTTGAACCACTTGTAGTATATGTTCGTGACGAAATTGCAATCCCAAACATTGGTGAGAAAAAATACAAAAACTACATGAGTTATTTATTGACCATCTTCTTCTTTGTATTGTTCTTAAATATCTTTGGTTTAACACCACTTGGAATTAACGCTACTGGTAACTTTACAATTACTTTTTCATTAGCGATTTTAACTTTCTTAATTACAAACCTTACTGCTAATAAAGAATATTGGGGACACATTTTCTGGATGCCGGGTGTACCAAAACCAATGCGTATTATTTTAGCACCAATTGAGTTATTAGGTATCTTCATTAAACCTTTCTCATTAATGATTCGTTTGTACGCGAATATTTTTGCAGGTCACATTGTATTGATGAGTATCATCGCTTTAATGTTTATCTTTAAAAGCTGGATTGGAAGTAGTTTATCATTTGGATTAGCATTTGTATTGTCTATCTTAGAAATTTTGGTAGCCTTCTTACAAGCTTATATTTTCACAATGTTATCAGCTCTTTATTTTGGTGCGGCTGTTCAGGAACACCACCACGAAGAAGAAGGGCACCACTAAAATTGTTTAATTGTTATTTGTTTAATCGGGTTAAACGGAGAAACAAATTAACGATTCAACATTAAATTGAATGTTTAATTTTTAATATATATATCATGGAAATTCCACAAATTATTGGAGCTGGATTAATCGTTATCGGAGCAGGTTTAGGTATTGGTAAAATTGGTAGCTCTGCTATGGACGCTATTGCTCGTCAACCAGAAGCTTCAGGAAAAATCCAAACAGCTATGCTTATCGCAGCTGCACTTATTGAAGGTATTGGTTTCGCAGCTTTATTCGCAGCTTAATTAAAACTAAAAAAATCAATAGTTACAACGGTTGGTTGTAACTGTTGATTTTAAAATTAAAACATTACATTGCAGCAATGCAAGAAGATTAAATTTAGAATATAAAACTTAGAATTATATATAATGGAAAAGTTAATTAATCAGTTTGAGTTTGGTTTGTTTTTTTGGCAAGTATTAATATTTGTTGGATTAATATTTTTATTGAAAAAATTCGCTTGGAAACCTATTCTTGATGCAGTTAATGAGAGAGAAGAAGGAATTAAAAATGCATTAGAATCTGCTGAGAATGCAAGAAAAGAAATGCAGGTACTTCAGGCTGATAATCAAAGAATCTTAAACGAAGCAAGAGCAGAGCGTGATGCTATGTTGAAAGAAGCTCGTGAAATGAAAGAGAAGATGATTGCTGATGCAAAAGGTGAAGCTCAGGCGCAAGGTGAGAAAATGATTGAGCAGGCTAAAGCAGCAATTAACAGCGAAAAAAATGCAGCTATGGCTGAATTGAAATTACAGGTTTCTACTTTGTCATTGAGTATCGCAGAGAAATTATTGAAAGACGAATTATCTAACACTGAGGCTCAAACTAAATTAGTTGAGAAAATGTTAGGTGACGTAAAGCTAAACTAATATTATGGCAGGTACAAGAGCAGCAATTCGTTACGCAAAAGCGATTCTTAGTATGGCAGACTCTATAGGAGTGGCTAACGAGATTAATAACGATATGGTTTTAATTGCTTCCACTATTAAAGGGAACTCTGAATTAAATGCTTTTATTCAAAGTCCAACTATTAGTGTTGATGTAAAAGAAAATGCACTATTGGAAGTTTTTGCTAATGTCAACGGTGTAACTAAAGGTTTCTTTCATTTATTATTTGAAAATAAAAGATTTGAAATCCTTGAAGCTATTGCAGAAGCATATTCTGAATTATTTGATGAGGCTAATGGTTTAGAAGTAGCTGTAGTAACTACTGCTATTGCTATGGATGCCGGTTTAGAAGCTAAAGTTTTGGCTAAAATAGCATCTTTGTCAGATAAAAAAGTAACAATTAAAAATGTAGTAGATCCTGCAATCATTGGAGGATTTATTCTAAGAATAGGTGATAAGCAATACAATGCTTCAATCGCTAACCGATTACAAGTATTAAAAAGAGAATTAAGTAACTAGTTTTATTGCACATTAAGTGTCTAAATTATAAATTAAGATGGCGGAAATCAAACCTGCTGAAATTTCAGCAATATTAAGAAAGCAAGTAGAAGGTTTTGAATCTGGCGCTACGCTAGAGGAAGTGGGAACTGTACTTCAAGTTGGAGATGGTATTGCTCGTATTTACGGGCTTTCAAATGTACAATACGGAGAGTTAGTAGAATTTGAAAATGGTCTTGAGGCTATTGTATTGAACTTAGAAGAAGATAACGTAGGTGTGGTACTTTTAGGACCATCTACAGGAATCAAAGAAGGTTCTACTGCAAAAAGAACACAACGTATTGCTTCTCTTAAAGTAGGAGAACAAATGGTAGGACGTGTAGTAAACACTTTAGGTCAGCCAATTGATGGAAAAGGACCAATCGGTGGAGAATTATACGAAATGCCATTGGAAAGAAAAGCTCCTGGAGTAGTTTTCCGTCAGCCAGTAACTGAGCCATTACAAACAGGTGTAAAAGCAGTAGATGCTATGATCCCGGTTGGTAGAGGTCAACGTGAGTTGGTTATTGGTGACCGTCAAACAGGTAAATCAACTGTTTGTATCGATACTATCTTAAATCAAAAAGAATTTTATGATGCTGGTAAACCAGTATTCTGTATCTATGTTGCAATTGGACAAAAAGCTTCAACTGTAGCAGGAATTGCAAAAATGTTAGAAGAAAAAGGAGCAATGGCTTATACAGTTATCGTTGCTGCTAATGCTTCTGATCCTGCTCCAATGCAGGTATATGCTCCTTTCGCAGGTGCTGCCATCGGAGAATACTTCAGAGATTCTGGACGTCCGGCTTTAATTGTTTATGATGATTTATCTAAACAAGCTGTTGCTTACCGTGAGGTATCTCTTTTATTAAGAAGACCACCGGGACGTGAGGCTTATCCTGGAGACGTTTTCTACTTACACTCCCGTTTATTAGAGCGTGCTTGTAAAGTTATCGCTGATGACGGAATTGCTAAAAACATGAATGATTTACCGGATTCTATCAAAGGAATCGTTAAAGGTGGTGGTTCATTAACGGCTTTACCAATTATCGAAACTCAGGCTGGTGACGTTTCTGCATATATCCCAACCAACGTAATCTCTATTACAGACGGACAGATTTTCTTGGATGGAGATTTGTTTAACTCTGGGGTTCGTCCGGCAATCAACGTAGGTATTTCTGTATCTCGTGTTGGAGGTAATGCTCAAATTAAATCCATGAAAAAAGTATCAGGTACTTTGAAACTAGATCAAGCACAATTCCGTGAATTGGAAGCGTTTGCTAAATTCGGTTCTGATCTTGATGCGGTTACTTTAAACGTAATTGAAAAAGGAAAAAGAAACGTTGAAATCTTGAAACAAGGTTTGAACGATCCTTATACTGTTGAAGACCAAGTGGCTATTATCTATGCCGGTTCTAAAAACTTGTTGAGAAATGTTCCTGTGAATAAAGTGAAAGAATTCGAGAAAGATTTCTTGGAATTCATGAAAAACAAACACAGAGCGACTCTTGATGCTTTGAAAGCAGGAAAATTAACAGACGAAATTACAGATGTAATCGAATCTGTGGCAAAAGAAGTTTCAGCAAAATATAACTAATATTAGTAAATAGTGAAAAGTGAGTAGTTCAACTATTCACTTTCCACTTCTCACTATTCACAATAAATAAAATGGCAAATTTAAAGGAAATCCGTAATAGAATTACTTCCGTTTCATCAACGATGCAGATTACTTCTGCGATGAAAATGGTTTCTGCTGCAAAGCTAAAGAAGGCTCAAGACGCCATCACAGCAATGCGACCTTATGCCGAAAAATTAACGGAATTATTACAAAACCTATCTGCTACACTTGATGGTGATACAGGAGGAGAATTTACTGTACAACGTGAGGTAAAAAAAGTATTAGTGGTTGTCATAACTTCAAACAGAGGTTTATGTGGTGCCTTTAATACTAACGTTATTAAGGAAGCTAAAAACCGTGCAGCATTTTATGCAGGAAAACAAGTGGATATTTTTGCTATCGGTAAAAAAGGGAATGATGTTTTGAGTAAAACCAATACGGTAGTTGATAATCAAAGTGCTGTATTTGACAATCTTACTTTTGATAATGTGGCTGCTATTGCAGAAACATTAACCCAAAAATTTGTTTCTGGAGAATATGACAAAATTGAATTGATTTACAATCAATTTAAAAATGCCGCGACTCAAATCGTTCAAACCGAACAATTTTTGCCATTGGCACCTGTGAAATCGGATTTAACGGTTACTCCGGGAGATTATATTTTCGAACCGTCTAAAGAAGAAATCGTGTTGACTTTGATTCCAAAATCATTGAAAACACAATTGTACAAAGGAATCCGTGATTCATTTGCTTCGGAGCATGGTGCGCGTATGACTGCGATGCACAAAGCAACGGATAACGCAACCGAGTTGAGAAATCAATTGAAATTAACATACAACAAAGCGCGTCAAGCTGCTATTACTAATGAAATTTTGGAGATTGTTGGTGGTGCTGAAGCGTTGAATGGATAATAACTATTCGAAAGTTACTATAAGAGCCTCGCATTGCGGGGCTCTTTTTTTTTGATTATTTTTATAAAAAATTATACACCTTGCAAATAAAAGAACTTACTACGTTAGAAGAAATGTTGGCTCAATTTGAGTTGATGCAACATTTATATAGCAATAACTTTTCATTAGAAAAGTACGAAGCCTATCTTACAGAAATGCTACCGAACAACTACATACAAATCGCTGTATATGAAGGAAATACTTGTATTGGTCTTTCGGGTTTGTGGTCGGGAGTTAAATTGTGGTCAGGGCGTTATTTTGAAATAGACAATTTTATTGTCCATCCTGATCATCGTTTAAAAGGAGCCGCAAAATTAATGACAGACTATATTAACACAAAGGCAGAGCAAGCAGGTTGTTCAATGATTGTATTGGACGCTTTTACAGGGAACTTTACCGCCCATCGTTTTTATTATAATCAAGGGTATTACCCAAGAGGGTTTCATTTTATTAAAACCTTGAACGAAGCAGGATTGTCTTAAAAATGTTGTTAACAAATTAGGGGCTATTTTTTTTATATTATTTCAAAAAAGAAAATACAATCGCATAAATCCTTCGCTAATAAACCAAAGAATTAGTTATTTTTGTTTTTTAAATAGCATTAAGACATATCATTTTGGGTTTATATAAAAATCTTTTCAAACAAACGGCGATTTACGGACTGGCTACGGTTTTACCTAGAATGTTTAGTTTCTTACTGGTGCCGCTATATACTGATTTGCTCCCAAAAGCAGAGTACGGAAAAGTGTCTATCATTTTTGCTTGGATGATCTTCTTTAACGTAATTCTGGCATACGGAATGGAAACCGCTTTTTTTAGATTCTATAATAATGAGGATAATAAAAAAGCAGTTGTAGAAACCTCAATGGTTTCAATTTTCTGGACAACGATTTCCTTTTTATTTATTGCGCTATTATTTCGGAACACTTTAGCCACCTGGTCCGGGATAGATTCGCAATACATTACCTATACGATTTGGATTTTGGCTTTGGATGCCTTGGTCATCATTCCATTTTCTAAATTACGTGCCTTTCAGAAACCCATGGTGTATGCGGTCATTAAGATTGGAAACGTATTGGTAAATCTTATTTTAAGCGTATTGTTTTTACTGTATGTTCCAAAAATTATCGAATCCCATCCACATGGATTTGTAAGTACTTTATATATTGACAATTTCGAAATCGGTTATATTTTCCTGGCCAATATCATTGCGAGTTTATTAACTTTTGTGGCCTTGTCACCCGATTATGTTTTCTTGAAATGGAAATTCGATTTTCAATTGTGGAAACGAATGATGCAGTATGGATTGCCAATTATGGTCGCAGGAATCGCTTTTGCCATCAACGAACAGTTTGATAAAATTCTGTTGGGGAAATTATTGCCACCCAATATCGCTGAGGCCGAAGTGGGAGTGTACTCCGCCTGTTACAAACTGGGTTTGTTTATGGTGCTATACAGAACCGCCTATACTTTAGGAATTGAGCCGTTCTTCTTCAGTCATGCTTCCGATAAAAATGCGCCGCAAACCTATGCGATGGTGACCAAATATTTTGTCATCTTCGGGTCGTTTATTTTGTTGACCGTAATTGTTTTCGCCGATTTGTTCAAGTTTTTAATGATACGTGACAGTTCCTATTGGGTAGCGATGAAAGTGGTACCGTTGATTATTTTAGCCAATTTCTTTTTGGGAATTTACACCAATCTGTCCGTTTGGTACAAATTGATTGATAAAACCTATGTCGGGGCGTATATTTCAATAGTAGGTGCCATCATCACTTTGGTGCTTAACTTTTTGTTAATACCTACCATGAGTTATTATGGTTCGGCCATTGCCACCATTGCCGCTTACGGAAGTATGATGTTCATTTCGTACTATCTGGGAAACAAATACTATCCTATACCCTATGATATAAAGAAAATAGGAGGCTATCTTTCCTTGTCCATCTTCTTTTCTGTGATTTCCTTTTATGGTTTCAGGGAGAATTATTTTGTTGGAATTTCATTGCTAATTGCTTTTCTTTATTTTATTTATCACAATGAAAAAGAAACCCTTTTAAGAATCATTAAACGTAAAAATAGTTAGGATGTATCCTGATGAATTTCAGGAGCTGTTTCCTGCTGTACGCTATATCTCTTGTGTCGAACCCCGCCACAAGAGGCAATTGTGACAACAATTCGAACATCAGGGCTAGGAAATCCTACTAATCAATTCAAATAAATTTAAAAATGACAATTAATATTATCAACAAATCCCAACATGCACTGCCAAGCTATGAAACTATAGCTTCGGCAGGAATGGATGTAAGAGCCAATTTAACCGAACCGATCACCTTACAGCCTTTGGAAAGAACCATCGTTAAAACAGGGCTTTTTATCGAATTGCCGATAGGTTATGAAGCACAGGTCAGACCCCGAAGCGGACTGGCATTCAAAAACGGGATTACCGTACTCAATAGTCCCGGAACTGTAGATGCCGATTATCGCGGGGAAATAGGCGTAATCCTGGTCAATTTATCCAACGAGGCTTTTGTGATTCAAAACGGGGAACGCATCGCCCAACTCATCATCGCCAAGCATGAACGCGCCGAATGGTTTGAAGTCGAAGAATTGTCGGAAACTTCAAGAGGAGCCGGCGGATTTGGAAGTACAGGTGTAAAATAAAAATTTAATAATTTAAAGATTCCAAGATTTAAAGATTTTTTAGTCTTTCAATCTTTCAATTTTTTAATCTTTCAATAAATATGAAAATAATAGTTCCAATGGCTGGACGAGGTTCCAGATTAAGACCACATACCTTAACCATTCCTAAACCATTAATCCCGGTTGCAGGAAAACCAATCGTTCACCGATTGGTAGAAGATATTGCCGGTGTTTTGAATCAAGATATCGAAGAAGTAGCTTTCATTATCCATGAAAGTTTTGGTGAAAAAGTAGAACAGGATTTAATAGCCATTGCCGAAAAATTAGGTGCAAAAGGAACCATCTATTATCAAAACGAAGCTTTGGGAACAGGTCATGCTATTATGTGTGCCAAAGAATCTTTATCAGGGCCAGCGGTAATTGCTTATGCCGATACTTTGATTAGAGCCGATTTTGAATTGGATCCAACGGCTGATGCGGTGATTTGGGTAAAGCAAATAGAGAATCCGGAAGCCTTTGGTGTGGTAAAATTAAATGCAAATAGCGAAATTATCGAATTGGTAGAAAAACCAAAAGACTTTGTGAGTGATTTAGCCGTTATCGGAATTTACTATTTCAAAGACATCGCTGTATTAAAACAGGAATTGCAAAATGTGTTGGACAACAACATTCAAAATGGCGGCGAGTACCAAATTAATGACGGTATCAAAAACATGATGGCTAACGGAAAAATCTTCAAAACAGGTGAAGTAAGCGCGTGGATGGATTGCGGAAACAAAAATGTAACGGTAGAAACCAATGCGAGAATGCTTGCTTTCTTGGCTGAAGATAAGATTGATCTGGTAGACAAAAATGTTAAACTTGAAAATGCTACGATTATTCCCCCTTGTTATATTGGTGAAGACGTAATTCTTATAAATGCTACAGTAGGTCCAAATGTTTCTTTAGGAAACGGATGTCACGTAATTGATAGTAGTATCAAAAATAGTTTGGTTCAAACCCATGTTCATATCAAAAACGCCAATTTAGACAATGCCATGATTGGAAATCATGCCAGTTTTGACGGTAATTTTACCAGTATCAGTATTGGGGACTATTCGGTTTTGGAATAGTTTTTGACTTCTAATGAAAAACATTTTTACCATTAAGAAATTAAGTTCATTGAGCTTAGTGACGCTTAATTTCTTAATGGTACATTTATGCAGTACTTTGAAGTTTAATCTGTAAAAAATGAAAAACGTAGTTGTAATAGTTCTTTATTTGGTTTTGCTGGGCAATTCGGCTTTGTCGCGGGCACAGACAGAACCTGAAGAAATAAAACCGGACAATACTGTTTTTCAGGATTATTTCTTCGAATCCTTAAAACAAAAGGCCATTGAAAACTATGACAAAGCCATTGTTGCCTTAGAAAGATGTTTGAAATTGCAGCCCGAAAATGCAACCATCCATTTTGAATTGGGGAAAAACTATTTGGCCTTAAAAGACTATAAAAATGCGTATACGGCATTTGAAAAAGCCACACAAATAGATTCTGCAAACAAATGGTTTTGGGTAGGCATGTACGATGTGGATTATGCGACCAAAGATTTCAACAACGCCATTAATACGCTTCAAAAATTAATAGTCTTAGATCCAAAATTCAAAGAAGACCTCACTTCGGTTTACATGAGTTTGGGGCAGTTTGACAAAGCCTTGGAACTGATTAACGAACTGAATGAAACCGTTGGAAAGTCAGAACGCAGGGAATCGTATAAGTTGCAAATTTTATCTCAAGGAAAATACCAGAATGCCGAGATAACCAATTTGATAGAACAAATTAAAAAATATCCCAAAGAAGAGTCCAATTACATTTCACTGATTTATTTGTATTCCAAAAATGATGAAGTGGACAAAGTGATGGAAACCGCCAGAAAATTGGAAGCAGAAATTCCAACTTCTGAATGGGCTCAGGTTAGTTTGTTTAAAAGCTACTTGGAAAATGAAGAAGGTGCCAAAGCCGTTAAAGCCATGAATATGATTTTTGCCAGCACCAAAGTAGATTCAAAAATCAAACACCGGATATTAAACGAGTTTTTAATTTTCACGAATACCAATACGGAATTTGCCCCAGATTTAGAAAAAGCCATCAGTTATTTTGATAATGACCCGGAAGTTAATGTAGCCAAGGAAATCGGTAAATTTTATCACAATAAAAAACAGTGGGACAAAGCCATTTTATATTATGAAAAAGCCATCAGTAAAAGTTCAACAGTAGATATTGAAACCAATATATTATTGCTCCAGGTGTATACCGAAGTCAAACAATATGATGTACTGATTAAAAAAGGCACAGCAATGGTAGAAGTTTTTCCAAGCCAACCCCAGTTTTATCTGTACGCCGGTTTGGGTTATAATCAGCTGAAGCAATTCAAAAAAGCCAAAGAGATATTAGAATTGGGATTGGATTATGTCGTTGAAGATACCCAGCTTGAAACCAATTTCTATTTACAACTAGGGGAGGCGTACCATGGACTGGGAGATACCCAAAAAAAAGAATTATATTTTTCTAAAGCCAATCAATTATTAAAAAAATAAATACAACATGCATACCATTAAATCAAAAGTACTAATCGTTTTTATAGTTTGCTTCGTCAGTTCACAGGTGTTGGTGTCCTGTAAATCCAAAGCAGCTGTTTTAACTGCAACAGCCGTCGAACCGGAGACATCTTCTTTGAAAGCGAAAAACATTATAGAAAAGCATTACAATATTAAAAGCAACTTTTCTACGTTATACATCAAAGCCAACGCCAGATTCTCTGATGAGAAACAGGCACAGAATGTTAACGCAGAGATTAAGATAAAGAAAGACGAACAGATATTGATAAGCATTCGTTTTCTTGGAATTACAATGGCAAAAGCTTCGATTACGCCTTCATCGGTGAGTTATTATGAGAAAGTAAAGGGAAGTTATTTTGAAGGGGATTTTAGTTTGTTAAGTCAATGGTTGGGAACCGATTTAGATTACAATAAAATTCAAAATATGTTGTTGGGCGAAGCGATAGATGACTTGACAAAAGGGAAATATACCGAGTCACTGGTAGAAAAATTGTACCGATTGGATGATTTGAAAGAGGAGAATACCAAAAAAACATTCTATATCGACTCGGATGATTTTAGTGTAAAAAAACAAGAAATCACCCAAACAACAGCAGGCAGAATGTTTCAGGTGGCTTATTCAAAAACCAAGGTGTTCAATGAAGCGACTTTGCCTTTGGGAGTGAATATAAACACTTATCAGCCGAAAGGGAAAACCCAAATTGACTTAGATTATGATACGGTATCCTTCAATGAAGAACTTTCTTTTCCATATAGTGTTCCAAATGGGTACAAAAGAATTATAATTAAGTAAATTTGCAAAAAATATTTTTTTAAGATGCCAAAATTTATCCTAAGCCTACTTTTTATTTGCATGACTTCTGCACTTTGGAGTCAATCGACCCAACAGGAAAAGTTAGAACAGCGTAAAGCGCAAATTCAACAGGAAATAAGAGATAATGAGAAGTTATTGAGATCAGTTAAGTCTAAGGAAAAATCGGCTATGAATGTCTATTTGATTCAAAAAAACAAAATTCGACTCAAAGAGACCTTGATAAATACCACTGAAAAGCAATTGCGACTTTTAGCGAATGATATGTATATTAACCAGCTGAAAGTTAACAAACTCAATAAAGAGCTTTCGGCCTTGAAAGAGGATTATGCCGAGATGATTTTGAAATCCTATAAAAGTCGTTCGGAGCAAAGTAGGGCCATGTTTATTTTGTCTTCGGAGAATTTTCTGCAGGCTTATAAAAGAGCACAATATTTAAAACAATACACCAGTTTCAGAAGAGCACAGGGAGAAGAGATTAAGTCAAAATCAACAGAATTGATGGTTTATCTCGATAAATTGAAAGTACAGAAAGCGGCTAAACAAAAATTATTAAACGAAAATCAAAAGGAACGTTTGTCTTTGGTGAAAGAGAAACAAGAGCAGGAAAAAATAGTTAATTCTATTAAAAAAGATAAAAACAGAATTACCGCTGAAATTAGAAAAAAACAAAGGGAGTCTAAAGCCATTGATGCTCAGATTAACCGTTTGATCCGGGAAGCCATTGCCGAAGCCAACAGAAAGGCGGCTTTAGAAAAAGCGAAAGCAAAAGCTCTGGCGACGAAATCAACATCAACACCTAAAGAAGTAGCGGCAGCAGCCTCTAAAACAGCGGTATCTTCGTCAAGGATTGAGCTCACGCCGGAATCGAAATCAGTTGCCGATAATTTCAGGGCCAATAAAGGAAGATTACCATGGCCGGTAGAAAAAGGATTTATTTCATTGGGGTATGGTAATCAGGCGCATCCTATTTATAATACGTTGGTTGTTCATAACAGTGGGGTAGAAATCACTACCGATGAGGGAGCCAATGCCAGAGCGGTCTTTGGAGGAGAAGTGGCCAGCGTGATGGTACTGTCACCGGTAAATAAGGCGGTAATGATCCAACACGGGGATTATTTTACCGTGTATCAAAATTTAAGTTCGGTATCTGTAAGTAAAGGAGATAAGGTAAGTATAAAACAGAGCATCGGAAGGGTAAGAACCAGCGGGGAAACAGGTAAAACGATAATTAAATTTTTATTGTTGCAAAATACCACTTATGCCGATCCACAATCGTGGTTGTCGAACAGATAAAATTTAAAAACAAAAAGCGAATCAAATTTTGATTCGCTTTTTGTTTTTTGTAAACATTTTTACTGCTGCTGTTGCAGCTGCTCTAAATAGTCCAATTGCTGTTGGTTTGCTGGGGTGATTTCTTGTAGTTGTACTTCGTTAATTGCTTCCGCATGGCTTCCGTTCTCATAGCGTATGGCAACCGACACGGAGAGGGTTTGTTTGGACAGTCCTTTGAAAGTGCCTTTGGTCGGGCTGCATTCCTTAAAGTTTTTACCCACCGCCAGTTTTACGTGGTTGTCCATCGTCCAGATGTTGTTGGTGGGATCAATGCCCAGCCAGCCTTGTGTGGGAGAATATACTTCGACCCAGGCGTGTGTGGCGCCTTCGCCCCGCAGTTCATTGGCATAAGGACAAATATAGCCGCTGACATATCTGGCAGGAATTCCCGCTGTGCGCAGGAGTTGCAACAAGACATTGGTAAAATCCTGACAGACGCCTTTTTTAAGCGTCAGAATTTCGTCAACCGTGGTTTCAACGTTGGTGATCCCTTTGGTATAGATAAAATTTTCGAAAATGTATTGGCTGCATTGTTGTGCAATGGCAATAATCGATTGGTTTTTATAGTCAATGGAATCCAGAATATCTTGAATCTGATGTTGTTTTTCAATCACTTCAGGATAGCTCAGGCGCAACAGGTAAATACTGCGTTCTTTTTCTTTGGTTATATCCGCTATTTTAATAGTGTCCCAATCCGGAATTTTTAACGAATGATTTACCTGTACAGACATACTGGATTTGATGGTTATTTCAGAATGGGGAGTTAAGACATAAAAATTTCCCACCCGATTTCCGTTAAAATCCGTTGATATTGTCACTTCCGGATTTGATGTAATCAAGAGTTCGTATGCCAAGACTTCTTGATTGTCAAAATGGTGCGGAAACATACGAATTTCGTTGATGCTTTCTTTTACGGGCCAATTGTAATGGTATTTTGTAACATGGACTATTTTATAAATCGCCATCGGATTTTAGGTATAAGAGAAAAATAATTTAGAAAAATCGATAGAGAATTGAATCAATTGTGATTTTGTATTTTGCAGAAAATCTTCCAGCTGTTGGTTGGTAAAGTGATGATAATCGGTAAATTCGATACTGCTTTTCAACCTTCCAAATTGATTTTTCATGGCTCTGGCTTCGTTCAATCGGTTGTCCTTGGTTACACAATCCAAATAATTTTCTATCAATCCCAACGTATAGGTTACCGAATGTGCAAAATCTTTATTGAAAATCAGATGTTGCATTACTTTGCGGTTGTGGGTGTTGTTGCTGTAGCTTTTCAGATACAATTCGTAACCCGAAAGAGACAAAAGCAATTTTCTCCAATACAATACATCTTCTTTGCCGTCAAGATTAAAACCGATGGGTTGGTAGTAGGCCTGTGTCATCGAAATTGTCTGTAAGCAGCGCTCGATTTGTTTGCCAATAGTAGAAAAACACCATCCCAATCCTCTTGGCATCGTAACATGCAGAATCCCATTATACAATAAGAAATCTTTATTGAGTTTCGACAGAATACTGATGGCTTCTGAGGTTTCTAATTTTTTGGGTAAATCAGGCGATTGAATGTAATGATACATCGAGTTGATGTGTTCCCAAAGTTCCTTGGTAATTTTATCCTGAGAACCCCGGGCATTTTCCCGGGCTTTGGTGATTAAATTTTTTACCGAATTGGGATTGGAATTGTCGCAGATAATATATTTCAACACAAAATTAGTGTCAAATTGAACTTCTGATATTTTTTCCGGTTCGAGATTGGTGTAATACTCTAAAATGGGTTTATATCCTTGATAATCGTTTGATTCTTTGTCAAATGATAAAATATAAAGGGTGTTGAGTGTAAGTAACATACCATCCGTTCTTTCCATATAGCGGTTAAGCCAGAACATTCCGTCTGCTACGCGGCTTAACATATTTACTTCCATTACTTCCATGCTGGTTCTTTTATTTATTAGTAATCGTTATTAATTTGTTATTTCAATATCCAGGTATCCTTGCTTCCTCCTCCTTGAGAAGAGTTTACCACCAAAGAGCCTTCGGTGAGGGCAACGCGGGTCAATCCTCCGGGTACAATTTCTACTCCGTTAGGGCCGCATAGCGCATATGGTCGTAAATCGACATGGCGCAACTTGAGTTCGCCGTCTATAAAACAAGGAACGGTACTGAGTTGTATAATGGGTTGGGCAATGAAATTACGGGGATTGTTCATGATGGCTATTTTCGCATTTTCCAATTCCTGTTCGCTGGCTTTGTTTCCCATAATCATTCCGTAGCCACCACTCTGATTGGTTTCTTTGATAACCATATTTTCCATATCGGCAAATACCAGTTCACGTTCCTCTTTGTTTTCCATTTGGTAAGTTGGCACATTTTTTAGAATCGGCTCCTCGTTCAGGTAATATTTAATCATGTCCGGAACATAGGCATATACGGCTTTGTCGTCGGCAACCCCGTTTCCTACGGCATTGACTAAGGCCACATTCCCCATTTTGTAGGCATTGATGATGCCGGGAACACCCAGTACGCTGTCGGGGTTAAACACCAGCGGATCGATATATTCATCATCGATACGGCGGTAAATCACATCCACCTGATGAAGGCCGGAGGTAGTTTTCATATAGACTTTGTTGTTGTTAACAACTAAATCCCGACCTTCTACCAACGGAATTCCCATTTGTCTGGCCAGAAAAGTATGCTCGTAATAGGCCGAATTATAGACTCCCGGAGTGAGCAAAACTACATTCGGATTTGAAACATTTCTGGGTGACAATGAAACTAAAATATTGTGGAAAATCATAGGATAATTAACCACCATGCTGACATCATTGGTAGCAAACATTTCAGGGAAAATACGCTTGGTAATCTCCCGGTTTTCCAACATGTAACTCACGCCACTCGGACATCTTAGGTTGTCTTCCAGTACATAGAATTCGCCATCGGCACCACGAATTAAGTCGATTCCTGCAATATGCACATGGATGTTATGCGGTACTTTTATGCCGTGTACCTCCTGTAAATAATGCGGACAGGACGCTATCAATGCGGCAGGGATGATGCCGTCTTTTATAATCTGTTGGCCATTATAAACATCGTCCAGAAATAAATTGAGCGCTTTTAAGCGTTGTGCAATACCGGTTTCTACTTCTGCCCATTCACCCTGAGTGATAATTCTCGGAATAATATCAAACGGAAATATGCGCTCTATTCCTTGATTGTCATCACTGTAAACGGTAAAAGTAATCCCTTGATTCATAAAAATATCAGAGGCCTGTTTCTGTTTCTGATTCAATGTAGCTAGATTTAAACCTTCTAATGTCTTCAATACCTGACGGTAGGAATCTCTTACTCCTTCTTTAGAAAACATTTCATCCCATCCTTTTGGATTTAAGCTAGGGGTCAATTTTACCATAGTAACAAATTATTAAATAATTAATATAACTGTGTATTTTGATTTAAAAACACAATTTTTAGACTAATTTACGTATTTTATTCAGTTTTTTGAATTAATATGTTACGATTTTAATAATTTATGCGGCATTCTTCTTTAGGCTAGTGTTTTTTTACGAATTACTCTTTTCTAAATTACTTTTTTTTGTTAATTCACAACGAAACATAGAAAAAGTGGATAATTATCGTAAATATAAAGGGGTGTTGGTTTAATTTTTTATTGTTTTTAATACAAAAACATCTAATAATGTGGGGGGTATTGAAATAAAAAGTATAATTTAAATTATTTTGGCGCGATTTTATTAAATGTAGATTCCATATTTTTCATCATTGTTGTTGCAGACCATTTGCCAGAAACAATCATACGTTTTATTGTGAATAGAGTATCTGGGGAAGGTTTTCCATCAGCAAGTTGAAAAGCTAATTTGTAATGTTGTTTTTTCAATACATTGATGGCGTCAGCATTCCATAATCCAAAAGGATACGAAAAGTAATGTATTGATTTTCCGGTAATCTTTTCTAATAGTATTTGAGGTTTTAGGAGCTGTGTGTTCCAGTCTTCCGGAGTATATTTGGTTACGCTATGGTGATCCCAGGTATGATTGCCAATGGCATGACCATGGTCTGACAATGCTTTGATTTGCATTTTGCTCATATATCCAGGTTTATTAATGGCAACGGTCATGATGAAAAATACGCCTTTAAAGTTGTATTTTTTTAATTCATTAGCACCAATTGTCGATTGTTCTGCCCTACCATCATCAAAGGTAATTATAACCGGTTTGGGAGGTAACGGTTTGTTGTATTTCAAATAATTATAGAGTTGTTCAGGTAAAATGGTTTGAAAACCGTTTTCGTGTAATGCTTGCATCTGTGCTGCAAAACTAGCAGGTGTTACCGAGTAGGTTTTCATATTTTCCCCATCGGTAGGGAGAATTTCCCGGATACGATGATAGCATAATATGGGTATTTCTTTTTTAGGAATCTTGTTTTGAATTTCATGATTCTTCAAAGGGTTTTTATGCTCCGTTTCAGATTGATAACCCATAAACAACATCAAATTTATTAATACGGCTAATAGAAAAATGTTTTTCATAGGCAGAAAGGACAAGATGAATTATTGGTATTGGATATAAATAGGTTTAGGCTTTAATGCAAGAATCTCTTCAGGTGTATACATACCATTGGGATTGTTACGGGAATCATTTTTATAAAATAATTTGAAGCCGGTGAATTGGACCGGTTCTCTATAGATATAATCGACATAAGTGGATTTCTTTAGAATTTTACTGCCAAAACCATCCATGTTCATCACAATTTGGATTTCGGGTACTTTCTTGATGTTTTTGTAATTGGTCACCATTCTTTGAGTAAAACGATGTACGACCAACACTTTTGGAGGAAGTCTGTTTTTACGGACAATGGCAGCCAGATAATCAATAACACCATTGATGTCTTCGGCAGAATAGGTTCCGATTTTAGTACCGGGAATTTCACCGTTTTTTAAGGAGAATTCAGGATCAATTCCTAAGTGAACATTAGGGAGCGAGAGGTATTTTTCTAAAGTTACCACTTCTTCTTTTACCGTGCTATGACCCACTTGAACATCCAAAAAAACCAAAGCGCCAATTGGTTTTGCCCAACTCAAAATGGTGTCAATTTGCTTGAAGGGCATACGCATTCTGTATTTGTTGTCCTTTCCCGGGAAACCCTGTGCCGTAATGGCGATATAATGCAAAGCCGGGACAGCAGGAATAGTTGGGTCAGCCTTATTCCATTTGGCTAATTCGACATGTAGTTTTTTTAGCATGGCTCCTTTGGGTAATTCCCCTAAAATCCCCATTCTTTTAGAGTAAAGATTACCATAATAGGCAACAATTCTTTTATAAGGCAAAAGTGCTCCGGGCAGCGGATAAACAGCTTTAACAGGCCACCTGCCGGATTTGTCGTTATTGCTTAAAGAAAGCATTCTTTTGTTGTAATCTTCCGGATCAATTGCAGATGGTACTTTTTTTTGTTTAGTAGAAACATCCTTTACAACAACAGGATTATTAATAGTATCGGCTGCATTTCCTTTGTTGCAGTTACTAAAAAATAAAAGGACAAGCAACAAAACAGGAAAAAGGAATGTATAAAATCGGTTTTTCATTGGATGATGAATAATTTATACTTCCTATAAAGATAAAGTTTTTTGGGACGATAATGGAGATTAATCTATTTCTTTTTAAGAATTTAGCCTCTTTTTATGGCGCTATTTTAGCCACTTCTTCAATGGTAATCCACTTTTTTTGTTTGTTGTTCCAGGAATTCATCACATAATTCATCACATCGGCCACTTCCTGATTACTGAGTCCCATAGGAGGCATCGTATTATTGTATTTGATCCCATTGACTACAATTTCGCCATTTTGACCAAATTTTACCGCGTGAATACTTTGGGTTCTTTTTGTTTTTAACCAATTGGAATTATTCAAAGGAGGGATGGTTCCGGGATTCCCATTACCATCTGCGCGATGGCATTGCATGCAAAAATCGGTATAGATTTCTTTTCCGTTAGCGATACTTTTTTGCAACGGGTTTTTGGGCTGTTCTACTTTAGCCACAGTGTGGTATTCAGAAGATAGCGAAAAAGGAGAATGAATATATAAGTTTCCGACAAATAGTACTGTCAGTCCGAGTGTTATTTTACTTGTTATCATTTGATTGAATTAGGGATTATTTTCATGATTCCTTTTCCTTCTACGGCGATATAGATAAAACCGTCAGGACCTTGTGCCACATTGCGTAAACGGCCAATGTCCGTAGCTATTTTTTGTCGTCCGATGATTGTATTTCCATTTAATTTTACCAATTCAAGGTATTGAAATTTTAATGAACCTACGAGTAAATGTCCTTTCCAATCCGGATATTTATCGCTGGTAACAAATGTCATTCCGCAAGGGGCAATAGAAGGAACCCAATAATAAACAGGTTTTTCGATTCCCGGTTTCTCACTCTCCGTACTAATGGTGGTACCATCATAGTCGATACCATAAGTAACAACCGGCCAACCGTAATTGGCTCCTTTTTTTATGATGTTGATTTCATCACCACCCTGAGGACCATGTTCGTGTTCCCAAATCGCTCCGGTTACAGGATTTTTGGCCAATCCCTGAGGATTCCGATGCCCGTAAGAATAAATGGCTTCTTTGGCTCCGGCCTGTCCCACAAAAGGGTTGTCTTTAGGAATGGTTCCGTCGTCATGCAGTCGGTATATTTTTCCGCAATCGCGTGTGATGTCCTGTGGATTGACAAAATGGCTTCCGCGTTCCCCAATAGAAAAGTACAGATATCCCTGATTATCAAAAACAATTCTGGAACCAAAATGCTGTCCTTTGGTACTGTTTGGAACGGCTTTATAAAGCGGTTCTATTTGTGTCAGGCTTTCTCCTTCCAATTTGGTACGGATGAGTTTGGTATTGCCGCCTTCACCATCGTTGTCGGTAGAAGCATAGGTAATGTATATCCAGCCATTTTGGGCGTAATTAGGATGCAGGACAATATCCAATAAACCACCCTGACCACGATTGTACACCGCAGGAACATTTTTAACTTCGGTTTTAATATTATTTTTGATGTGATACAGGATACCGCTTTTTTCCGTTACCAACATCGAACCATCAGGCAGCCAGGCCATTCCCCATGGATTTTGAATGTTGGCAGCCACAGTTTCAAAAGTGTAATTTTTCACTTCGTCCTGAATCGTAATATCCATTGGTTTTATTTGGGCATTGCAACTGATAAAAAATAGTATCAGAAAAATGGGAATGATTCTTTTCATGGTTTTTATTTTTTTAAATGGTCTTACTAGTTTGAATCAGTAGCTCTGCCAGGAATCGAACCTGGATCAAAAGTTTAGGAAACTCCCATTCTATCCGTTGAACTACAGAGCCAACACTAATTTTTGAATGAAATCAGAGGCCTGTCAATCGTTTATTCTTATTCAGATAGTTTATTGCAGGGATTCTGATTGTTTTTTTAAACGGTTTAAATTTAATAATTTATCATTTGTTTTTTTTAAATAATAGCAGCAAATCGTAAAAACGAATAAAAAAGTTAATACATCTGAATCATGTTGTGTTCCTTATATTTCCATTTTCAGCTCAGAAGAAACAAAAACCCCATAGCGATATGGGGCTTGTCAACACATAGAAACGAATATAATAACTAAACAAGATTTATACGTGATGTTGCGTTTCTGATTTCAACATCAAAAAATCTAATCCTATTTCAATACCCGTACTTCGTAAATACCGGTGATGGCCGAATTGGGTTTTGCTTTAAATTGTACTTGTAAAATTTTAGGTTTGCCGTTCCGGATTGCAGCAGGAAGTTCAAAGGTTTTATCGATAAACTGATTTCCTTCTGATCCGTCCATATTTATCGAGGCTACCAAAATAGCATTAACATAAACTTCGAAATTTTTATTCTTATCGGCACCAAAGTAGGTAATGCGTAATGTACGGGCTTCTAAAAGGGAATTTTTCAAATCATAACTAAAGAATCCTTGTCCGTTTCGGAAATGGCGTTCTTTAAAAATACCGGTATCTGTTTTTTCCCCTTTAAAATTATGGTCTGATTCCGGTTGTTGTTCCCCGGCAGTAACCACATCTACGGTAAGTGCTTCTAATTTCATTTGCGCTTCTTCCCGTTCTTTCATGGTTTTTTGTATTTCAGGCAATTTTTCCTGGGTAGTAAACGGCCAATACAACATGTATCTCGCATCATGAATCTGGAAGAACGGAACCAGTTGCAGGTTCTTGTATTTCTCCTGATAAATAAGATCCGAAGCCGAAAACGTAAACGGTTTGTCGTTTATGATTTGTAATGAAGCGGCTAAATCGGTATTGTTCGAAACCAGCAAAGGGGCATCTTCTATTGGGTAAATTGGTCCGTTGGCAATGTGTCCCATTCGACTGTCATCGGCATGAAGACCAACTAAATCGGTTGTATCGGTAACTGCCGCGAGAACGATTGGGCCATGTACAAAAGAAATCCAAGCCGATTTATCCGGAAGTTGTTCCGTTTTGTTGTGCATTGGCAGAATTATCGAAATCACATCTCCCGTTTTCCATTCTCGTTCTATGGAAACATAGGAATTTGGGTCTTTTGTAAGGCTAAATTCCTTGTTGTTGACCCTAATTTTCATTTTGCCTTCTTCAATCCAAGAAGGATAACGGAACTTAATAGCAAATTTTTGTGCTTTTTTTAATGTTAGTGTGATGGAAGACTGTTCTTCAAATGGGAACTTTGTGTTTTGAGTAAGTGAAATTCCTTTTTCTTTCCAATTCAAGGTTGACGGAATAAAAAGGTTCACATAAAGATTTTGTTTATCGTGCGCATAGATGAGTTCTCCATATTTTCCATGATTCTCCAACCCGGAACCCACGCAGCACCAGAAAGACTGTTGCAATTCTGAATATACCCTGTAATGACGAGGCCGGATAGGGGTGAAATACACGAATCCTCCTTCGGGATGTTGGGACGACAGAATATGATTATATGTCGTACGTTCGTAATAATCCATATACTTTGAAGAAGGGTCGGCCAAAAATAAATGCTTACTCAATTTAAGCATGTTATAGCTGTTGCAGGTTTCCGGTCCTTCTCTCGATTCAATCATGGAAGAAAAATCGGTTGATGGATTAAAATGTTCTCTCACGCTATTTCCTCCGATAGAAATGGTTCGGTTATTGACTACCGTGTTCCAGAAAAAGTTAGCGGCATTTGCCCATTCTTTATTACCCGAAACTTCTGCTACTCGCATAAAACCAATTACTTTAGGGATTTGGGTATTGGCGTGAATTCCGTTAAGGGCATCTTTATTTTCCAAAAGTGGATCTAAAATGGCTTTGTGGGAGAATTTTTGAGCCAAAACCAAATATTTTTTATCTCCGGTAATCGCTGCCACATCGGCAAAAACTTCATTCATTCCGCCGTGCTCGCTGCGCAACATTTGTTGGATTTGGTCATCGGACAGCTTTGCGGTAAGTCTCAAACACCAGTCCGAAAGTTGGATTAGCATATTTTTGGCTTTTTCATTTCCGGTTAATTTGTAGGCATCTACCAATCCTGCATATACTTTATGGATGTTGTACCAAGGCACCCATTTTTTATTCAAGGAAAAGCTTCCGGCGTCAATCTTTCCTTCGGCGATTTCCTCCCATAAGGCTTTGCTTCCAGGAACGCCACCAATATAGCCGTTACCGTTTTTTTGCTGGCATTTTTCGAGACCGTTCAGCATATAGTCGAGTCTTTCCTTTATTTCCTTATTTCCGGTTGCGGCATACATATCTGACAAAGCCGAGAGATAGTGCCCACCGATATGCCCATCAAGACCGGTATTTTCCCAATTAGGATAATTTATTGCTTTGGTTTCTAAACCAGCCTCTTTAAAATAAGGTGCCAATAGTCGATCCGCATCAAGGGATAAAATATACTTCATGTCGGTTTCTTGGGCCGCCTTAAAAGGGCTATCCAGCAAACGAACCGAGGATAGCGGAAAACTTTGCAGTTGGGCCGACTGTCCGTGAACGGTAGCTGTTGCGACTACTATAAGTCCGAGCCAAAGTGTTTTTTTAATAGTATTTGGTATCATGTTTTGAGTCTTATTTATTTGAGACAGTCGTTTTAATACGGTATACAGTAAATGAGTAGGCCGGTAATTCAGCATTCATTAACTCTGATGCAGAACAGGTAGCTACAACCGGTTTCGCATTTCGGTCACTTGGATCCCCTTTCAATACGGTTTTTACGGCATTTCCAAGGGTAGCATTTTTCAAATCAACCGATGCATTCACGGCAACAGGCAGAAGGTTAACTAATTTTACGATTATATCCTTGCTTTTAGAGTCGCGAATTACCGATAGGGCAATACGGGTTTTTACACTTTCCTGGTTGTTAGAAAGGTTAATTTCGAACGGAATATACTCGTCACCGGCGTTTTGACCATAGAGTTTCTGCACTTCATAACCTACGGTTGGTCGTACTTCGGTATTATTGAAATAGATCAGGTTGGGATTCCATTGCGTATGTTTGTCTTTGGCCAATAATGGAGCATAAGACGTCATGCTTACGACATCACCATTACGCTCAACAGAGGTTAAATATAAGGCTTCGGCCAAGGCTGTTTCTAAATTATTTGGTCTTCCAGGTAGGTGAGCGGCATATTCCCCAAGATATACTTTAGGCTTCGAACGGTCATATTTATCATAATAATCCTGATGGTATATGAACCAGCCCGGCGATTGGTAGTAGTGTTCGTCTACCATCGGTACCTTCAATTTTGTGGCGATATCCCATCCTTCCTGATAATCGGTACCTTCAAAATTTGGGCCTACGGTTCCAATAACGGTAATTTCAGGATATTTCTCCTTCATCGCCTTGAAGATCATGGTGAAACGTTCTTCAAAAATATCGGTGATAAGGTCTTCGTTACCGATACCGATATATTTCAGGTTAAAGGGTTTCGGGTGTCCGGCCTCGGCGCGTTTTTTACCCCATTTGGTGTTTATATCGCCATTGGCATATTCTACCAAATCTAAAATGTCTTGAATATACTTGTCCATTTCGACCATTGGAATCCCACATTGTTGACCTGCACCTCCTGTGGAAGAGTTTTGGCAAGGAACCCCGGCCGCTATGACCGGTAAGGGTTCGGCTCCCGCATCTTCACAAAACTGAAAGTATTCGAAATAACCTAAACCAACCGTTTGGTGGTATCCCCAAAGGTTGCGCATCGGTTTGCGTGCTTCGAGCGGACCAATGGTGTTTTTCCAATTATAGATGTTGGCGATTCCGTCACCGTGGGAAACACAGCCTCCGGGAAAACGCATGAATTTAGGTTTCAGGTCGGCAAGGGGTTGGGCTAAGTCAGCACGCAATCCATTTTGATGACCTTTGAATGTTTTCTGCGGGAAAAGTGAAATCAGGTCTAAGTCTACCGCTCCTGTCATTTGCGGAATGATTTCCAGACGGGCATCGGCCACAGTTGTTTTGGCTGTAAGGGTAGCATTGTATTTTTTCCAATTTGCGGTTATCGAAGGGGTTGTTGTCTCTCCGTAGAGTTCCCCGTTTTTACCAACCAGGCGCACCAACAGTTTTCCCACTTTAGCCGTATTGGCACGGGAAAATACGGAGAAATCATATTTTTCTCCAGCCTTTATCGCAATACCGTCAAAACCTTCGTTGGTCCATGCGGCTCCAATTTGTTGAATCGAAAGTTTTGCGTAATGCTTGTTGTTGGGATGGATTGGGTTTATGGTATCAATACTATAACTAGCGGTTTCGCCTTTCAGGCTCCATGCTTTGGTACTGTTCCAGGTTTTGTCCCTGCCTTTGGTATCGGCTATGTTGTATTCAAAATCTCTGTTTTGAACCAATTCGGCATAAAGTCCTCCGTCGGCAGCATAATTGATGTCTTCAAAAAAGATTCCCAATAAGGAATTGCTGATTTTTTTACTTTTTGTCACATCCAGGCTGAACTTGGCCTCAACGGTTTTCAAGTCGGCAAAACGATCCTTGTCTGTCTTGGTGGTTTCTGACCAAAGTTGGTTTTTATAGACTGATAGCTGTTGGGTTTTGATCAATCCTTCAATCATCTCCCAAGCCACTTTATTGATGGAACCCGTTTCGGGTTTGCCGGATATCAGGACTGTGCTGCGTGAGTTTTTGTGTTCGGCTACCGGAATGTTTTTGGTAGCTGAAAATGTTTTAAAATCTTTAGTTGTGGTACACCAAGCGGTTGTTTCGGTTTGATTTTTACTCAACCAGGATATGGTGTATTCGCTTTTTTCCTTGTTGTAAGATACCTCGGGCATCAGGCAGTTTTTGTCGGCCATCACAACAGGGTAGGACTGACGTCCCCAGTAGAGAAGGTCTTTGGAAGCGGCATGGGCAAAATTCCCGTCGGTTTCATTGAGGCTCCAAAGGCAGTGCCACATCCCGTCAACGCCGGGAAAGAGGACTGGCGAAACCATTCTTTTTTGGGAGCCCCAGCTTCCGTAATCAGAATGCATATAGCTATGTTCGGGACCTATGGGATGCCAGTTGATCTGGTCTACGCTCCAGGCAAAATGAAGACCATCAAAACTTTTTCCTGAGGTATAGGAGAAAATATAAGCAGAATCCGGGGTATTCCCATAAGCAGATAATGCCGTAAGAAATGCAATTACGAATCCCAGAAGATGGTTTTTTTGTTTTTGAAAAAAGAATAATTGTCTCATAAATTATTTCAATTGGATTGCTTTAATCCCTTGATGGGTTGGGATTGCCTGTTTTATATTGCCATCAGTATTGAATTCCAGTTTGTCGATACATACTTCTCTGTTGTATCCTGCTGCCTCCCCCATTGTAAGTCCTTTTGGATAATTGAAACGGTGGTATACAATGTACCATTCGTCTTTGCCCGGAACCTGAATGATTGAATTATGACCGGTTCCTAATATTCCGGCTTCTTTGTCTTTTGCAATGACAAGGTTGTTTTCTGGAATTTGGATTGGACCTAATGGAGAATTAGCAATTCCATAACGTACTTTATAGTTTTCACTTCGTGTATCGTCTTCTGACCATAAGAAATAGTATGTTCCTTTTCTATAAAAAACCGTGGCACCTTCACGGAAAGTTTTATCTGGTGTCATGATTTTGATGGTTTCTTCTTTGATGGAAACCATGTCGTCATTGAGCTCGGCACAAGCCATGTATGAATTCCCCCAGTACAAATAGTTTTTCCCGGTTTGAGGATCGGTGAATACATCCGGGTCAATTTGTTGCCCGCCTTTGGCTCCTTCAGGACGTTTGTCAATCAGTGGTTTTCCGGAATCTATAAATGGGCCGGCAGGGTTATCAGCTACGGCCACACCAATCTTTTGTGCCGCACAGAAATAGTAGAAATATTTATAATTCCCGTTAATTTTCTTTTCTGTAATACAAGGAGCCCAGGCATTTCTATTAGCCCAGCTCACATCTTTAGGAAGATCCAAGATTACGCCTTCATCTTTCCAGTTTACCAAATCCGGAGAAGAGAATGTTTTAAAATAGGTGCCAGACCAACCGTTGAATCCGTCACTGGTAGGATAGATATAGAATTTCCCGGTTTTTTCAGCATAAATAATATCCGGATCTGCAAACAATCCTTCCAAGGCTGGGTTGTGATTTTCGGAGGCATTTACAGACCAGGTTTGTGGCGCTTGCCCTTTTATAGAAACGGTATATTGTATCGGTCCGTTACTGAAATTTTGAGGGGTATTTGGTCGAATGGTAATACCAGGGTAAGTGATAAATGAAGGGTTGAAAGCCTTCAAGTTGGTATTTGGTTTAACAGATAGGTATACTGTTTTGGTTTCTGCATCAATTTTGGTGTTTATTTTTTTGATTTCTTTGGCATTGGCCGCACCGATAATATCTGCTGCATTTCCCCATTTGCTTTCTAATCTTTCAGATTCTGCGGCAGTGATAGGCAGAACAGTTCCGTGTCTCGGATGAAAGTTCATCGTTACTTCCTGATCAATTACCGTGAAGTTTGTAAGGTCTTTGGTTTTGGTGAATTGGTATTTTCCTTTGGTGTATACATCATACATCAGGATATAGCCTTCACCGTTATTGAGTTTAAAAACACCGGCACCTTCAACAGGGTCTTTGGTTTGTTGCACATATTTATCCTGCAAAACATATCCTTCGGTAAGTTTGCTGGAAGTGGCGATTTTAATTCCGGCACCTTCACCTTCTGTTTTAAAGAACAGGTGGTATTTACCATCTTTAAAAATAATATCCCCGTCAATACAGGATCCGTTTGTCGGGCTGAAGAACAGTTGTTTTGGGGCTGTTTCCAAATCGGTGAAATCTTTATTGGCGTAAGCATAATAAATGATATCCGGGTTTTTGCCATTTTTCATTGACCAGTAAATCATGTACTTTTTGGCTTTGGCATCGTAAATGGTTTGCGGTGCCCATACCCGAAGTAAATCCTCATTTCCGGGAAATCTTTTTTGGATGTTGATCTTGCTGGAAGTCCAGTGGATCAAATCGGAAGATTTCAATAAGGTCATAGCCCTGTTAGAATCCCAGCCCTTAGCTGAAACCATATCGGTTACGACCATGTAAAATGTTTTTCCGTCTGCCCCGCGCAAAATATGGGGATCTCTCACGCCGCCTGTCTCACTTATTTCGGCAGAATTAATAATCGCTTTATTGTTGTTTAATGCCCTGAAATTATAACCGTCATTACTGATGGCAAAACGGATTGCTTCGTCCTCTTTGGAGTTGCCTGTGAAATAGGTAAATAAATAAGCCGTTGTTTTGGTATTGGAAGCCTTAATTTCAGATTTGTTTGCTTCCTTTTTAGAAGGTTGTTGTGCGGTTACCGACCCAAGAGTGTTGAGGGCCAGGAACAAACCGACCCATTTGCAAGTGTTCATTTTTTTCAGGGTTATTTTTGGATTATAATTCATGCTTTTTTAAATAGGATTGCGTTATTTTTTAGATACTTTAACAATTTTATACAAGCCTGCGCCATGTGAGTTAATTTCAGGTGCAAATTCACCCGAGAATTCTCCAACCACTTTTTCGGACCATAAATCGGTAATCGAATAGGTGCCTGAAAGTCCCATGTTTGAAAGGTTTATCGGGATTTTAACACTTGGCGCCGGTGGTGGGCCTGAAGGGTCTTGGGTAAATACAAAAAATTTCACTGTGGCGCCCGTATTTTGGGAAACGCAGGCTTCATCCAAGCCCACACGTGCCTTAAATCGGGTATAGCCTTCAGGGATATCAAATTCTATAATGGAATTGGAATGTGTACCGATACCATTCTCATATTTGACTTTATTCGTTATCAGACTATTGCCGGAAATACTTTGGTTCAGTTTTGGTTTTTGCCATCCTGAGGTCGCTTTTTTCCATTTTATATCGGTCAGTTTAAGGGAATCTTTTCCGTTGTATAGCGTTGGTTCAATCCAGTTGGCATGATCCCAGTCGGTTTTATCGCCACCGTCATTTACCACTAAATACAATTTTTTGGCTCCTGAAATGTCCATGTCGGCCAAGACGCTTTGTCCTGCTGTTGTTTTTGAAATCAATCCGCTGTTCCAAATTGCTTTTTCCTCGGTTACCATTTGTTGATCGGCGGTATTGAAAACCGCTAGGTATTTGGCTCCCGTTCCCAGTTCGTCTGCCATCCAGGCCGCTTTGTCTTTGTCTGTGAAAAGTGGTTTGTTGTTGGTGCTTTGGTTCAAAACTTTCAATACATTTTTATTGGTCAGTAAAGACAAAGTGAAAGGATCATTATCCGGAAGGTTTCCTCCAAACATTAAAGGAGATTTAAAAATACTCCATAAAGTCATTAAAGTATATTGTTCGTCTTTGGTAAAAGCAGTCATACGGGGATCTCCTCTTTCTGCCCGGATACCAATACGACCCAAGGGTAACATATCGCCATCGGGATAAGCGCCATAGGCACGCCATTTGTTCCAGCGTTCGAAGACTTCAAAATGTTCTTTCAGTTGTTGCCAGCTGTCCCAAAAATCGCCCACGGTACGCCACATATTGGCATTTTTTTGCACGTGATCGGCATGTGCAATGGGGGTTTCTCCGGGAGAGGTACTCAATACAATTTTACGTCCGGTATGGTTAATCGCTTTGCGGATCATGTCAATTTCCCCTTCAAAATAGATAGGGGAAGAAAGGTCGTCTATCTTCACAAAATCGAGTCCCCATGAGGCATACAACTCGAAAAGCGAATTATAGTATTCCTGTGCGCCCGGTTTTCCCGGAACTACCGTATACATATCGCGCAACCAAAGGCATTGGTCTTTGTCTGAATAAATATCTTTTGCGGTTACATTGGTTCCTTTTATAGGTAAGTTTTGTTTCACGGCAATTACCGGAATCCCCCTCATGATGTGGATACCAAATTTTAATCCTTTTTTATGCAAGTAATCGGCCAAGGGTTTGAAGCCTTTTCCTCCCGCTGCAGAGGGGAAACGGTTGACAGCCGGCATGAATCTGCCGTATTGATCCAAGACATAATCAGGGTCTTTTTCATTGTAGCCGTGAGCTTTATCATTCCCGACATACCATCTGATGTCGACTACAACATAGTCCCATCCGTAGGGTTTTAAATATTTAGCCATATAATCGGCATTGGCTTTTACTTCGGCTTCAGTTACTGTAGGTCCAAAACAGTCCCAACTATTCCAGCCCATAGGAGGGGTGGCGGCCCAATCATGGAAATCTTTTTTAGCCTGGGCTTGAATAGTAGTATAGCCGGATACAGAAAAGAATAAGAGAGAGAGGGCAATTTTGTTCCATTTAAATCGCATCATTTGGTGTAATTTTTGTAAGGGTTTATGTTATTTTGATGAAAAATAATATATTTAATAAGTGTATTTTGTACATTTGTAAAAGTAATTAAAAAAAGCATATAAACAAATCAACCTGATAAAAAAACAAGGGTTTAATTAGGAGTCTTGTAATTTGGGTTTCAAATTTATATTGAATTGTTTGTGCTTTAAATTCAATCAGGTGGTTTTATGTTTGATTTACTGAAGTTTTTTCAAAAAACTAGGTTCAAATAAACTCTGAACCTAGTTTTGATAGCTAAAAAATTAATAATTGGGCTTCTGCATCAGGTTGTATTCTTTTGTATTACGATAATCTGATTATCAAAAAAGGTGCTGATGCTTTATTTTGAGTTGACTAGTTGGATAGCTTGAATTGTATCATTATTTTTTGAAACGATTACATATGTGTTGTTGTTTCCTTTCAATAATTTTAAATCTCTTACATCTCCATCCATCCAAACACCTAGTTTATCGTTTTCAATTATTTTATAACTTCCATGTCCATTTCCTTCCAATAATAATCCTTTTCCGGCATCGCAAGGGCCATTTTGTACCCTAAATGGGTAATAGTTGCCCGCCAGGAGAATATCCTTTATATTATCTCCTGTAAAATCTTGGACAATAATCCCTTGTGTGGCAGAAAATTGTGCTTTTACAGGCAAAGGATGAATCTTGAAACGGCCGCCTTTGTTTTCTAAATATATACTTTCCAACTGATACACACTTAAGTGGGTAGCTTTTTTAAGTTGCTCTTCTGAAAAAACATTTTCTAATGTTGCCGATGCGTATTGGGAATATTTCAAGAATTTCTTTTTTAAAAATGGGAAAGCATCTTGTATCTCGTCCAGTGAAGCAATAGGATACCTTTTTTTCTGTATATAGCTGCTAATGACTGTGGTTAATACGTTATCTCCTCTAAAATCACCAACATAAGCTTCAAGAGGTTCTGTTTTCGAAGCTTTAAAAGGCATATTTAATCCGATGTTTCCAACGATTAAATCAATGTCACCATCTCCATCCATGTCGGCTTTTTCAACACTCTGCCATAGTCCGTTTGTTTTTGAAAGATCCAATTCATTTGTTTTTTCAACTAATTTTCCTTTTTTATTAAGAAATATACGGATGGGCATCCATTCTCCGACTAAAACCAGATCCAACGATGAGTTGTTGTCTATATCTGCCCAAAGTGCATCGGTAACTAGTCCAGGTTGTCTTAATGTCGGGTTTATTTCTCTTGTTGTAATAGTAAATTTAACTGTTCCTTTTGAACGATTGGAATCATTTCTTAAAATTCCACCAAGTGCACATAGAGGATAATGCCCAGGAACATCGCCACCTCCTACAAATAAATCTTCATCCCCATCTCCGTCATAGTCACCTGCAGCAACACAACTTCCGTTTGAAAAAGCTTGTGGTAAAGCATCTTTAGGGGCTTTGTGAAACCTTCCTTTTCCATCGTTGAGATAAAGTCTGTCCATTAATTGGGGAGAACCTAATGGAAGTTCGCTTCCACCGCTAACAGCATATATATCTTTGTCTCCATCGCCGTCTGCGTCAAAGAATACAGAACCTGTTGTCTCAAACTCCTTATCTATTTCCCAGCAGTCATTACTGGATTTAGTAAATAATCCTCTTGGATTGGAGATGTACAATTGGTCGCTTTGACCGGATGCCCCGCCTATGAAAATATCATCAATTCCATCGTTATTGACATCTGCAACAGACATTTTAGGTCCTGATTTAGAAGTCTGTTTTAGGATTAGCCGATCTGTTTTGAAATCAACAAAATTATTTTCTTGATGGACAAATTTAATGCCAAGTGATTCTGTAACATCTTTAAAAATAACATTCTTGTCTTCTTTCTTTTTCTCTAAGTTGATTTCTGATTTAGTCTGATCAAATTGAAGAAGTTTGTTTATTTTACTGTTTTTATCAAGAGTAATTCTTCCGTCCGGCCATTGAATTTTAATTGTGGCCTTGTCTGATTTGCCTAATCCGAAATAAAGTACCGGATCTATGGATGACTGATATCCTCTGATAGGGTAGTTTTCGAGAAATTGAACGGAAGAATCGGTGTAGACCCAAACTTTTGCACCTAAAGCAAAGGTATTTTTCTCTTTTCCTTTTAATTTAATTCGGATAAAATTATTTTTCTGCTTTTCTACAGTGTTTTTATATACACTAACAGGCTCATTCGTATTATTAATCACTAAATCCAAATCTCCATCATTGTCTAAGTCTGCATAGGCTGCTCCAGCAGAAACTGTAGGAATAGAGAATCCCCATTGATTCGTTACATTTTCAAATGTAAGATTGCTTTGATTTTTAAATATATAATTTGGTATTTTGGTTGAAGGCATTTTTTTGACTAAATCATAAATAACGCTCGCATATTCCTTCTTGCCATTATCGTCAAATAATTCTTTTCCTTGTGTTCTTGCCTTTTGTACAGCATCATTAACTTCATACTTCATAAAGTCTTTATTGGTATAATCTCTTAAATAACCATTGGTTATAAATATATCCTTCATCCCATCGCTATCAAAATCTGCAATTAGCGGTGCCCAACTCCAGTCGGTATTGGAAATTCCTGATAGTTGACCTATCTCACTGAATATTGGTATTCCATTTTGATCCAAACCTTGGTTTAACTGCAACATATTGCGCATTTGCTGTTTATGGTAATTATTGTCTACAGCCATTTGATAACGATCATATTCATCAGGACCCTTTAATAATTTTTGTCGATAATTGTCTTCCGGGAGCATATCTAAGGTAATCAAATCAACAAGCCCATCATTATTCAAGTCGGCAGCATCATTCCCCATAGAGTATTTGGACATATGACCAAAAGATTTTTTAGAGGTATCCATAAATGTTCCGTCTCCTTTATTCAGGTATAAAAAATCTTGTTCATCATAATCATTAGAAACGTAAATATCCGGCAAGCCATCTTGATTGAAATCGCTTATTGCCACTCCCAATCCAAAGTTTAACCCACTCCCATAAATACCCGCACTTTCACTTACGTTAACAAAATTGTTATTATCATTTCTATATAATGAATTTCCAAAAAAAGGATGTCTAGTGTTACGTAATTTAGTACTATTATAAAAAGGAGAATAAAAGGTTTTGGAATGGTTTAATAGAAACATATCTAAATCTCCATCTCGATCATAATCAAAAAAAGCTGCCTGGGTACTGAAACTTCCTTTTGCGTCAAGACCGTAGACTGCAGCTTCATCTACAAATTTAGGCACATGATTCTTATCGATTCCTTTATTAATAAATAACTGATTGGCTCTGTCTTCGTTGGTCCCCAAACCCGAATAACAAACGTATATATCAAGAAGACCATCCCCATTGACATCGGCAATACTTGTGCCTGTTTTCCACTGTTTTCTTCCCGCAACGCCGGATAGTTCAGTAACGTCTTCAAATTTAAAGTTTCCTTTATTAATATAAAGTTTGTTTTCAACCGCATTTCCTGTCAGGTATATATCAACTAAACCATCATTATTAAAATCTCCAACACCAACACCAGCCCCATTATAGAGGTATTCATATTGCATTATATTAAGAGCTTTTGTTTCTGTAACTGTATTTGTAAATGAAATACCAGTTTGATCCGTTTCCAAAGACACAAATAAAGCATCCTCTTTCTCTTTACAGCCTGTTATAATTGTAAAGCAAGAGAAGATCAAAATGTCTATTATTATTTTTTTTGGACTCATATTTTTTTTGATAATAAGTAAGTTCAATTAAATCATTCAAACCTGCAAAATATTTTTTGAAAAAGTTGATTCTGTTTTTTGACTCTATAATTAGTCATATACTCACTTTTACAAATCAAAATAGCTGCCGATATTTTTTAATCAGCAGCTATTTTTTATTGTTTTATATAAAATTTACCAACCGTTAATTTGTTTAGCAGCAGGATTTTTATCTCTTTCATTTTGAGGTATAGGCAAAACATATAATCTTTCTGGAAAACTACGTGTTTCTACTATTTGCTTTGCATATGAAAAACTTCCATTAAGATTCTTTGTTATCTTCATACCGTAGATTGGTTTTCCGTCTAGTAAACTTTGTGCAATTTTCCATCTTCTTATATCGAAGAATCTATGTTCTTCAAAAGCCAATTCTATACGTCGTTCATTTCTAATTTTTTCACGCATTTCAATCTTACTTAATCCTGCAGGTAAATCAGGATTGATAATTCCTGCCCTTTGACGAATTTCTTTAATCGACTGATATACCGACATATCAGGACCTACGGCTTCATTTTGAGCTTCTGCATAATTTAATAACACTTCTGCAAACCTAATAAAAATCCAATCTTGATCACTTGAACGTGAATAAAGAGACAAGGTTTCATCATGAAATTTACGTAGAAAATATCTAGTATACTCAAAAGCACCTGGATCACCTTCTCTTCCTCCCTCAAACATTTCTATCACTCTTCCTCTAAAAGTAGATTCGTTATGTACAACTGTAGCTTCAAAACGAGGGTCTAAATTCTCGTATGGATTATTGGGGTCAAAAAGTGGTGATGTTGCTTGTGGTTTTCCATCAACCATATCATAAGAATCTACAAAGTTTTGTGTTACTAAATTACCTCCCCATCCACCATCACTGGTTCCTTTAAATGTATTTGGACTATTGTATACATCCCAACCAGCGTTAGGAGTACCTCCAGCATTAGTTTGATGAGTTTTGTCTGGCCCTTGGAATTTTTTAGCAAAAATAATCTCATCATTATTTTTCATTAGAAATAATTTTTTATAATCTGGATAAAGTGTATATCCTACAACAGCTTTTGCTGCAGTAGCAGCATCTCCCCAACGTTCTGCATAAAGTAATACTCTGCTTTTTAAAGCATATGCCGCCCCTGAAGTTGCTCTTCCAATTTCTATATTTCCTTTAGATGGGAGTAAGGATACTGCCTTGTCTAAATCACCAATAATAAAATTCACTACATCATCATAACTAGATCTGTTAATTTGTAAATCATCATCTAATGTTAGGACTTTATCTATAATTGGTACTCCAGTTGGATCAGCTCCTGTAGATTTGATTCCGTAGAGTCTTAAAAGTTCATGATAACAAAATGCTCTTAAAAAATAAACCTCTCCTTTAAGTCTGTTTCTAAGTGTTTCATCTGGTAGACGATCTAGATTTTCTAAAGCTAAATTTGTTTTACGAATCAATGCATAATAATCACCCCAAGTTTGTCCCCAAGGCACATTGTCTGGTGTAAATTGTGCGTTTTGAAGTACAGTAGAATGCGTCCACCCCATACTCACATCTCCATCGTCAGTACAACCGTCTAAAAGGTAAAGTCCTTTTGCCCATCCATCATAATTACGATCAAATCCAGATTGCATTCCACCATAAATACCATTAACAAACTGAATTGCCCCCTGTGGGTCTGTCCATACTAATTCTTCATTAAGTGAATCTTTAGGTGTTTGATCTAATATATCATTACTACAGCTAAACAAAATTGTAATGCACATTAGAGTACATCCAAATTGTATTATATTTTTAATTTTTTTGTTCATTATAAATAATTTAAAAATTAACGTTTAAACCTACATTCCAAATTCTTAACTGTGGATATCCCCAGCCTCTGCCTTGACTGTTTTCAGGATCGAAGTCTTTAATCTTTGTTAGTGTAAATACATTATTTGCATTGACATAAAGACGAGCGCTATTAATTAGATTTTGTTTAAGTAATTTTACCGGTATATTATAGGCAATTTCTATATTTTTAAGACGTAAGTATGATGCATCTCTTAACCAAAAAGTAGATCCTCTACGATTTTGTGCTCCATCTAACAGGACACGCGGTTCACTAGCATCAGGATTATCAGGAGTCCATCGGTCTAAATTATGTTTATAAGCAGGACCAGTTCCTAAAAAGAAAGGTACAGATGCTTCGCCACCGTAAGACTGTTTTATTTTTCCTGCTCCTTGAAATAAACAGGAGAACTCTAAATTTTTATACTGTATACCAAGATTAAATCCATAAATAATTTCAGGTGTAAATGCACCACCAATTATAGTTTCATCATATCTATCTACTACACCATCCGGCACACCATCTGGGCCATTTATATCTGCATATCTAATATCTCCGGGTGCTAATACGTCATTAAACTGATGTGGAGCATTATCTATTTCCTCTTGTGACTGAAAAAGGCCTGTAGCTATTAAACCTTGTTGTGACCCAATAGGATTTCCTGTTCTTCTAATCAGCAGATTGTCGGATGCTGGTTCATCTATAAAAACAATTTTATTTTTAGCATAAGTAAAGTTTCCATTAACGGAATAACTTAAATTATCGCTAATATTATTTTTATGTCCCAACTCAATTTCAAATCCTCTGTTGTTTACTTTAGCTAAATTTTCAACCGGTAAAGATGCCCCTAAAAGAGCAGGAACAGAAAGATTTCTTTGTCCTAAAATATCACTTCTTTTGTCACTAAAATAATCGAAGGTTACGGATAATTTATTATTAAACAATCTAGAATCAAAACCAATGTTTAATTTTTTTACTGTTTCCCATGTTACATCTGGACTAGGTAAACGTCCTTCTACAATAGCTTGTTGTACATCTCCATCACCAAAAACAGCATTGCCGTTTGCGTTAAAAGTTTGTAAATAAAGGAATCTTTGGTCTTGATTATTGATACTTAATCTATCATTTCCTAAAACACCATAAGATCCTCTTAGTTTTAAGAAGTTTAAATGTTTTACATTTTGTAAAAAATTTTCTTTAGAAATTATGTAAGCAAAAGCCCCTGATGGAAAATATCCCCATCTATTTCCTGGCGCAAATTGTTCTGATGCATCTGCACGAAAACTTCCTTCTAAAGTATACTTTTCATTATAGGTCCAATTCACCCTACTAACTATACCTTGTCGTCCACTACTACCTGAATAGCCGCCATTTTCTCGAGTAGAGGCATTACCATAATTCATTTCGTCGATACCCAACTTGAATTCCTTTCTTCTAGCACTTAAAAAATCCCATTTTTCTCCAGTTTGGGTATATAAAACCAATCCTGTAAAATCATTATTTCCTATCTTTTTTTTGTAATTCAAATGTGCCTCGTAGGTAATTGATTGATAGTCATTATGATCTTGGTATAATGACGATGCCCCATCAGCTCCATATGCACTTTCTTCAAAAGTACCATCTGTTTTGTTTATTGTGTAAAAAGGAGTTTTAAGAAAAGACCAATTCTTATTATCTGTAAATGTTTTGTCGTACGAAATAATTCCTTTAACAGAAAGTCCATCAATAGGTAATTGTTGTTCCAATTGAATACGACCTTGAAATACTTGGTTCCTTTTTCTCCTATACCCATTTTCTGGTAAGGTTAAATAAGCTGGACCACTTGAATAGCCGCCATTTGAAAATTTTATTGGTGCTAAATCTGGTTTTGATGATACTAACCATCTAAATATTTCTTCACCAGCAACAGAATTAATTTTCTCATCTCTACCAGAAACATCAAAAGACAGTTTCGTTGTGTTGGTTACATCAGCATCAATATTGGATCTGAAATTGTACCTTCTGAAATTGTCTGTATCAAGAAGACCTTGCTGATCTAAAAGACTAACAGAAGTAGCATATCGTATTTTGTCTGTCCCCCCGCTAGCGGACAAACTACTTGTTCTTATTGGTGAAGTTTTATTTAGTACAGACATCCAATTGACATCTGGGTGTGTATCAGGACTACTTCCGTCTTTAAACTTTTGAAGGTCGCTATCAGAATATACTACTGGATCTCCATGATTCACACGAGCTTCATTATATAGTTTGGCATATTCGTAAGAGCCTAAAAACTCTGGCTCTCTTGTTCTTTCTTGGATACCTAAGTTAGAAGAAAAACTAATTTGCATTTTCCCTTCTTTTCCTCTTTTTGTAGTTACCATAATAACACCGTTACCACCACGTACACCAAAAACGGCTGCACTTGCAGCATCTTTTAATATAGAAAATGAAGCAATCTCGCTAGAGTTTAGTTGGGAAAAATCTCTAGCAGAGCGCACTATCCCGTCTATTACATAAATTGGACTTGCATTACCAGTAGTACCTACACCTCTAATAAAAATATCTGAATCATCTCTACCTGGTTCACCAGTTGTTTGTCTAGCAATAATACCCGTAGCCTGACCTACTATAGCGTTACTAATATTTGCTGTAGGGTTTTTAGCAATTTCTTTTTGACTAACTTCAGAAACTGAACCTGAGATTTTACTACGTTTTTGTTCACCATATCCAACTACCACCACTTCTTCCAGTTTAGAGATGTCTTCATTTAATACAACATTAATAGTTTTTTGGCCAGAAACTGCAATTTCTTTAGTGGTGAATCCAATATAGGAAAACACTAAAATATCAGATTCTGATGCGGTAATTGTATAATTACCATCGAAATCGGTAGTAGTGCTTCTATTGGTGTTTTTTACAAGCACTGTAGCGCCTGGTAAAGGAGCACCTTGCCCGTCAGTGATTTTACCTTTTATGGTGATTTCAGCAACGACAGCATCTGATCCTTTTTCTTCTGCTTGATTGTCGGAGGTGCTTTCTTTATGTAATACAATCTGGTTGCTTACTTCAGAATAATTAATGTTAAGTGGTTTTAATATTTTATTGAGAATGTCAGCTAAAGATTCATCGTTGGCATTTATACTTACTTTTTGGTTCAATTGCGCCATTCTCGAATTGTATGAAAACTTGACATTTACCTTTTTTTCAATTTTAGACAAGGCGCTGCCCAAATTCATGTCTGATATTGAAATCGTAATTTTGGTGTCTAATTTTCTTTGTCCTACTACATTGTTTGCCAAGGTAACGCTTGAAAACACAAGGGCCAAGACAAATTGAAATAATGTTATTTTCATGATTCGAATGAGTAATCGTTGTTTGACGACAGTTTTTTTCATAATTTTGGTTTGTTTTGATTAATACTATAGTACGGTATATTAAAGCAATAATGCAACTTGCTCTTTGCAGAGAGTAAGTTGATCTTTTAGGGTGTCGAATATGTTACAGCATTTCGGCGCCTTTTTTGTACATTTATTTTTTACATAGGCATTTCGGTTTAGTTACATCCATTTGATAAAATAATTATTTGGTTTCCGTTCATCACATAATTAGAATTATTTCCAAGCGATTTACAGATAATTTTCAGTTTTTCAGGCAGGGGTTGATCACTAAGTGAGGTGGTCAAATGGCAATCTTTCAGTTTCTCTGTTGGAAAATTAATTTCCACTAAATACGCCTGCTCAATAGTTTTGAAAATTTGGGCCACGGGAATATCCGTAAATTCAAAACTTAATTGTTCGATGTTGCTGCTTACGGTTTTGGCCAGGACTTTGTCCTGGGTAATATCGGTAATTTTATTAAACGTAAGGTTCTTGCGTTCAATACGTAAGGCTTGGTTTGGGAGTAGTGCCACTTCTTTTTCGGCAGTATTTTTAATTTTTGAATTTGAGTTTACCTTTACCTTTCCGGTACGAACCAGTACCTCTATGTTGGGTTCATCAGCAAATGCTTTTATTCGGAAACTGGTTCCTACAACTTTGGTAACGATTTCATTGGCATACACATAAAATGGCCTTTTCGGGTTTTTACTGATTTCAAAAAAACCTTCCCCGGACAGGTATACTATTCGTTCGTTCTTAGCAAATACTTTTGGATAACTCAGTTTACTGTTGGGTTGCAGCAAAACAGAACTGCCGTCAGAGAGGGTTAATATTTGTGGTTTAGAGGAGTTGTTGGTTTGTTCAACAAGTCCCTCTTCATTTTCTTTGATAAGTTCGGTGTAGTTAATTATCCCGTTTTTCGAAATAAAATAATTGGTGTACATCCAAGTAGTGATTAGGCCAAAAAGCAACACCGCAGCCGCACTTCTGAGCCAGTGATTTTTCCAAAGACTTATTATGGGTGTTTTAGTCTTTTTTTCGTCTCTTTCCTTTTTTTTGATTTTTATCCAAGTGGATTCCAATGCCAATTCGATGTTTTCCTCGGATAAATGGCTTTCGGGAACTTGCATGGCCAATAACCACAGCCGTGCTTCTTCGACCAATTTGGCGCGTTTAGGATTTTCTAAGGTCCATTCTTCCCAGCCTTGTTGATCTTCTTTTGACCGAACCCATAATTGAAATGACGGATCGGCTAAAAAATCTTCTATTTGTGTGTATAGGTTACGTTGTTGCATAAAAAAAAGGTTACTCTAGTATAGAGGACCATTTTTTTGTTACATACTCACCTAATTACAACTTTTTTTTAATTACTGAAAAAAACTAGAAAAAATTTAAAGATAACAGTAAAAGAAGGGGAAGATTCTCTTTCCATTCTTTACGGAGATTCACCAGAGCCCGGTGTAATAAATTATTGGCCGATTGGTAATTCACCTGGAGTATATCGGCAATTTGTTCTACCGTAAGTCCTTGATGGTAGCGCAGGTATAAGGCCTCCTTTTGTCGGGCAGGTAAGGTATTCAATAAGGTGTTGATTTGTACTACTTTGGCAGCTGTTGCCTCGTCTGCAATAAGATGATGTTCAATAGAAAAGTCAAATAGGAATTTAATCGAATCGATGGAATCGGTTTGGCGAAAAATACGATCCCGTTCCTGTAGTCTTGCTATTCGCTTACGCACACAGGATAATAAATAGGCTTTCACCACAACAGATTCATTGAGCGATTGTCTGTAAACCCAAATATCGGTAAACACATCTTGTACGCAATCTTGGACCTTTTCGGTAAAAGGGGAAAACGAATTGCCATACTGAACCATAAAGCCATAATACTTTTCAAAAAGCGATGAAAAAGCTTTTTCATCACCCGCCTTCAGATGGCTCCAAAGAGTGGAATCATCAATCGCATTGTTAGTTATGGTTGGGTTTTTCAAAATGTAATGGCGTTAGTTTTTTAGGATAAAATGTTTATGGTTAAAGACTCTAAAGTTAAATGGTAAATAAATTAGATTCCTATATAGAACAAGAAACTTTGTTAAAACTAGTAAAAAAACATAATATGTGTATTTTTTACACCATTTTATTTCGGAATTAAATAAATAAATAAAACAATTATGACATTTTGTGGGTTGGTATTCAATAAAATAAAAAAGACAAATCGGGTAAAACTATTTCTGCCTCGATTTATCTTTTTAGGTTAACTCAAATGGAATACTAACATTGCCATTCGTTCTACAGTTTGAATGGTTCCAATTTGACGTAAACCTTGTAGTCTTTAATCATTCCTTGTGGTTTGTTGTCAAAACGGTGTAAGTATCTAAAACCTTTTATCGATTCCACTTGTCCCAAATCAATAACAATTTGGTGCGGATGTGCTGGTTTTGCCCCTACGGATTGGCTTTGCCAAAAAGTGGATTCCTGTTGGTCGAAAACTTTATCGGCCGTATAGTTTCCTGAAGTTACTTCTTCGCTGCTGGCATACACTATTTTCCATTTCAAGACCGGGATTATTTTTCCGTCGGCTGCTATTAGTTCTAATTCCGAAAGCGTCGTCAGCGGATCGTTTTCCTTTTGTGAATTCAATGCTTCCAGACAAAAATACCTTCCGTTGTAGGGTTTGGAAAAATCGATTTGCTTCCATCCGTTTTCACCGGTGAAAGTTCCTGTATGTGCTGCTGTTTCTGCCGAAACATCCAGTTTTTGTCCCGGTTTTTTGTGCAATAACGATTCGTCAATATTTATTTTATCCAAAATAGGTTTAGACAATCCTGCGACTTTTCGGCTTACGGGCGTGTCTACGTCTAAAACGATGATTTCATTTTTTCCTTTTGCAAGCCAGGCACCCGGAACAAATAACGTTTGTTGCGGACCAATTTTCCAAAAACGACCCAAATTATGACCATTGACCCATACCATGCCTTTGCCCCAGGTACTCATGTCCAGAAAAGTATCACCGATTTTGGTCAGGTAGAATGAACCTTTATGCCAGCCCGGACCCTTTTGTGTAGCAGCAGTGTATTTGACGTTTTTTTGAAAGGTGTAATCAACAGGGAAATTATATACCTGCCAGTTTTTTAATGTGGTGATGGTGGCGCCATTGGTCAGTTCTACTTTTTCGGTTATCCCTTTGTTGTCCAAAATGGCTTTCCCATAATTGACACGGCCTGTGGCCTCAACCAAAATGTCTAATTGTGCACCCTTGGGAAGAGCGGGGATTTCAATGGTGTTGTCTCCTTTTCTGCGGTCTAATTTACCGATGGCTTTGCCGTTTATAAATACCGTTGCCCAGTCATGAAGTTCGGTTATAGTCATTTTCTGTTTCACAGCTGAAGCATTCAATTTGGTTCGGTACAGCATGCGTCCCCAGCCCTGATCGAAGTTTTCCATCGGCTGGATATTTTCTGTTTTGTGGGGAATCGGAAGATTGGCAAATAACGAAGCGTTTTCTTTTAATTCAAAAGGCGGAATTTCGATAACAGGCATCGCCGGAGGAATTTCTCCCAAAGTTTCTCCTTCTTGCAGATAATTCTTTAAGAGTTCCCGAATAGCAAAAAATTTCTCTGTCGTATTACCTTGTTCACCAATAGGTGCGTTGTAGTCATAGGAAGAAACCATGGCCGAGTAAGGAGCTGCATTGGCACCGCCCCATTGTCCAAAAGAGGTTCCGCCGTGAGCCATATAAAGGCTGAACGAAATTTTCCGGTCCATCATGTCTTTCAAGCTCCCTATAAAACTTTCGACAGAACGGGTTTCATGGGGTTTCCCCCAATGGTCAAACCAGCCGGTCCAATATTCGCTGCACATCAGAGGTGCGGTTGGATATATTTCTTGAAAGGTTTTAAATTCCTTGTCGATGTTGGCTCCGGCTCCAAAATTCAAAGTCGTGGCCACGCCGTCTAATTGGTATTTATTAAAATTAGAAGACCAGTCACAGCGGAACAATTGTACTTTGTCAAAAGCGGCTCTTACATGGTCACGTATCGCTGCCATATAAGCACCGTCGGCTCCGTAGGAAGCATATTCGTTTTCCACCTGAACCATGATGATATTCCCACCGTTTTGGATTTGTAAAGGCGCCAGTTGTTTTCCGGCTTCTTTAATAAATTTTCCGGTGCGTTCCATGAAAAACGAATCCGAAAGATTACGTAAACGAATGTCTTTTTTCTTCAATAACCACCAAGGCAAACCTCCCATATCCCATTCGGCACACACATAAGGGCCGGGACGCACCACACAATACAGTCCGTTTTTTTGTACGAGGCGCACAAACTCAGCCACATCATTTTGTCCGGTAAAATCAAATTGATCTTGTTTTTGTTCATGGATGTTCCAGAATAGGTAAATACAAATCGTATTCATTCCCATGGCCTTGCAAAGTTGAATCCTTTGTTCCCAGTATGGTTTGGGGATACGGGGATAATGCAACTCTGCGGCTCGTATGATAAAAGGTTTTCCGTTCAACAGGAATTCTTTATTTCCAGTGGTGAAAGACTGGTTTTGCGATTGCGCCATTCCATTATTTATGCATAAATGGAATACTAAAAGAACAATGAATAGATTTTTTTTCATTTTTTTAATTGGTTTGTGCTTTAATTTTTGCAAAAGATGTTTTTTTTGACCAACTTTTTTGTGAAATTCAGAAAATCAAAAATAGGATAAATGTTTAATAGTGACACACCAGTGCCTACCAGTTTGTTTTCTTTGTCTTCAAAAAATGAGAATCATTTCTTTTCAAAAACAAAATGGTTTTGCTGAAAACGAATCGAATTATTTCCTGTTGAAAAATAACCAGGGAAGGATAATTACAATTAAAATAATCCATTTCTTTTAAAATAAGTGTTAAAACAACACTAAGGTAGGGCAATAGGTCCTTTTTTGGATTCTAATAGCATAAATAAAATTATTTTGAGGGATTTCATAAGAAACACTGTTTTTAAAAAAGGAAGTTACTATTTGGATCTGTTTTTTCATAGGACTATTTTTTATCTCATAAACAGCGGTGGAATTTTAATGAAAACCCTACCGGTTGACAGTATTTGTATTCCATTTTGTCAAATTTATTTTTATCCGCTTATTAACTAAAGAGTTTTTAGTACAATTATTTTCTCCAATTCAAGCAATGTAATGTTCTTTAGAAGGTTATTGAAAGCCCCGGAATTCAGGGAAAAAACTTTTTTGGCTCGGATTCAATTCGTTAAATCAAAATTAAAGTCAATTAAAATTAAAAGATTACTATTTATAGTTTCAGATTTTTACAGAATAAATTAGTGTTTTTACGGTTCATTTATATAAATTGCATTTGACAATTAAATTAATAAAAGAGTATGTCAGAAACAGAAATTGGTGCAGAGCGACTGCGGTTAAAATTGAGAAATGACAATAAAGGCTGGAAAAAGTGGGGGCCTTATTTAACCGAAAGACAATGGGGAACGGTGCGGGAGGATTACTCCAAAAACGGGGATGCCTGGAATAACATCACCCATGATATGGCGCGTTCAAAAGCCTATCGTTGGGGAGAGGAAGGTATAGGCGGGATTTCCGATAACAAGCAGCATATCTGTTTTGCTTTTGCTTTTTGGAATCATAAAGATCATATCCTCAAAGAGCGTTTCTTTGGTTTAACCGGAAATGAGTCCAATCACGGGGAAGATGTCAAGGAAATTTATTTCTACCAAGATTCCACGCCAACGCATTCCTATCAAAAGATGCTCTACAAGTATCCACAGGCGGCTTTTCCGTATGAAAAACTGGTTAAGGAAAGTCAAAAGCGTTCCCGTTTAGAACCGGAATACGAATTGTTGGACACGGGTGTTTTTGATAAAGATGCCTATTTTGATATTTCCATCGAATATGCAAAAGCGGATGAGCAGGATATATTAATTAAGGTGACGGTCGAGAATCGAGGGAAACTCGCAGCGCCCATAACGGTGTTGCCAACCATATGGTTCAGGAATACCTGGTGTTGGGGATATGAAAAATACAATCACAAGCCGATACTTTCCGGAATTGGCCATTCTATCATTGAAGTGAATCATCGAATCGTGGGGCATTTTAAATTGTATGCCGAAAACGCCGATGAATTGTTGTTTTGTGATAACGAAACCAATTTTGAACGCTTGTATGATTCGCCCAATCTGACCAAATATACCAAGGATGGGATTAATGACTATATCGTAAATAACAGAAAAATTGCCGTAAATCCGAATCATATCGGGACAAAGGCTTCGGTGAAATATGATGATATGATTCCGCCCAACGGAAAGAAAGTCTATCGCTTGCGGTATACCGATAAGTCACCACACAAGCCATTTGAGGATTTTGATGCTATTTTTGGGCAAAGGCTAAAAGAGGCTGACGAATTTTATGCCAGCCTTCAAAAAGGAATCAAGGATGAAACCCTGAAGTCGGTGCAACGTCAGGCGTATGGCGGAATGCTTTGGACCAAACAATGGTATTATTACAATGTTTTCGAATGGATTAAAGGCGATCCGTCGATGCCAAAGCCAGACCATAACCGCAAATACGGGCGCAACAGCTCCTGGAAACACTTATACACCTCCCATATTTTATCGATGCCTGACAAGTGGGAATACCCTTGGTTTGCCGCCTGGGATTTGGCTTTTCATACCCTGCCTCTGGCGCGTCTGGATCCTGATTTTGCCAAAAGGCAATTGTCGGTGATTCTCCGGGAATACTACATGCATCCCAACGGTCAGATTCCGGCCTATGAATGGTGTTTTTCCGATGTGAATCCTCCGGTGCATGCCTGGGCGACCTGGAAGGTGTATGAAATTGATAAGGAAATGAATGGCGGAAAAGGCGACACTGCATTCCTGGAGCGCATTTTCCATAAGCTGCTGTTGAATTTTACCTGGTGGGTGAACCTCAAGGATGAAGGAGGAAACAACGTCTTTGGTGGCGGATTCCTCGGGATGGATAATATCGGGGTGTTCGACCGTTCGGCAGCATTGCCAACCGGCGGCCATCTGAAACAGGCCGACGGAACGGGCTGGATGGCTATGTATAGCTTGAATATGCTGCGCATTGCCTGTGAAATTGCCATAGAAAACCCGGTGTATCAGGACATGGCTTCCAAATTTTTCGAACACTTTTTGCACATTGCCGGTGCAATGCAGGCCATAGGTGGCGATAAATTGGATCTCTGGGATGAAGACGACCAGTTTTATTATGACATGCTGCATAAGGACAATGGAGATGTCGAACTGCTGAAAGTGCGTTCTATGGTGGGATTGATTCCGCTGTTTGCCGTTGAGGTGTTAACACCGGAACTGTTGGATAAATTACCGATTTTCAAACGCCGTGTCGAATGGGTGTTGGAAAACCGCCCGGATCTGGCGAGTTTAGTCTCGACCTGGGATCATACCGGAAAAGGGGAGAGCCGTTTGCTGGCCATACTTCGCGGGCACCGCATGAAGATGATTATGAAACGTATGTTTGATGAAACCGAGTTTCTATCGGATTTTGGGGTGCGTTCGTTGTCTAAATTCCATAAAGAACATCCGTATAAGTTTACCTATGAAGGGGGTACCATTCAGGTCGATTATACACCGGCGGAAGCCACCGGGGATATGTTTGGGGGGAATTCCAACTGGAGAGGACCTATCTGGTTTCCGATGAATTACCTGATTCTCGATTCCTTAGAGAAATTCTCGACCTATTACGGGGAAGACTATGAGGTGGAGTTTCCGACCAATTCCGGTAACATGATGGGTATAAAAGAGGCAGCCGAAGGTGTTTCGATGCGTCTCCTGTCTTTATTCCTTCCGGATAAAAACAAAAAAATTCCTATGTATGGGGAATACGATAAGTTTCAAAAAGACCCTGTTTTCAATAAAAACCATTTGTTTTTTGAATACTTCGACGGCGATACCGGAAAAGGCCTGGGTGCCAACCACCAAACGGGCTGGACAGGACTCATCTCTGAAATTATCCGCCATTTGTATGTAGACAAAGATTAGTTTTGACAACTATAATTTTTAGAAAACCATCCACAGTGATGGTTTTTTTATGCCTTTTAATTAGCTGCGCTGTTGTTTTATATAAATAGTGTATAATTTACACTTTATTATTATGAAACCAATAAATATTTGGTATTTTTGGCTTTTTCTAACCCAATTATAAACCCAAAAAATGACCCTTTCAATTTTAAACCCTCATCGATTTATCCATCTTAAATCATTGTATTGCTTTTTGCTACTTAGTTTTTTTGCAGTCAATGTGCAAGCACAACAAGCGGTTATAACCAGTCCTGACGGGAATCTTACTGTAAACCTGGCTGTACATAATGGAACACCAACTTATAGCGTTTCTTATAAAGGGAAGTTGTTTTTAGAACCATCGCCTATTGGATTAAAAACCAATGTAGGAGACTTTAGCACAGGCTTAGCATTAAAAGAAAAGCAAATTCAAAACAAAATTGATGAAACCTATGAATTGCCGAATATCAAACAAAGTAAGGTTCATTATGTAGCCAACGAAACGGTATTTTCATTCACAAAAAATAAAGAATCAGTTATTGATGTTGTCTTCAGAGTGAGCAATAACGATGTGGCTTTTAAGTATAAAGTATACCCACAAAAAGAAACACTTGCAGCTGTGGTTCAAGAGGAAGCATCTGGTTTTTTATTTCCTGCGGGAACAACCACATTTCTTTCGGCACAAAGTAAAGCTATGGTTGGTTATGCCCGCACTATGCCTAGTTACGAGATTCCGTATACAATTGATGCTCCTATGGGCGAAAACGGTAAAGGCGATGGCTATACTTTTCCTTGTCTTTTCAAACTTAAAAATAACGGCTGGATCTTGATTTCAGAAACTGGAGTGGACAGTCAATATTGTGCCAGCAGATTGATAGGACATGACAAAGGCTTGTACACTATTGGTTTTCCAATGCAAGGCGAAAATAATGGCAATGGTTCATCGGCTCCCGGGATTGCACTTCCTGGTGAAACACCATGGCGAACGATTACTGTTGGAGAAACCTTGGAGCCTATTGTAACAACGACTGTTCCTTTTGATTTAGTGAAACCGCGTTATGAAGCTTCTCAGAAATACCAATTTACCAAAGGATCATGGAGCTGGATTATTGGGATGGACAAAAGCACGGTGTATGACGAACAGCTAAGATATATTGATTTTAGTGCTGCCATGGGATACGAAACGGTTTTGGTTGATGCGCTTTGGGATACCCAAATTGGACGTGATAAAATAGCAACCTTAGCCAAATATGGCGCAAGCAAAGGCGTTGGTTTGTATTTATGGTACAATTCTAACGGACATTGGAATGATGCGCCACAAAGTCCAAGAGGGATTATGAATAACACCATTGCCCGACGCAAGGAAATGGCCTGGATGAAAAGCATTGGAATTAAAGGAATCAAAGTGGATTTTTTTGGTGGTGACAAACAGGAAATGATGAAGTTGTATGAAGACATTTTGTATGACGCTAACGATTATGGAATCATGGTTATTTTGCACGGAACAACCTTACCTCGCGGTTGGGAAAGAATGTATCCTAATTATGCTTCCAGTGAAGCGGTTCTGGCAAGTGAGAATCTTTCTTTTGGACAAGGAAGCTGTGACTTAGAGGCTTTTAGCGCTACTTTACATACTTTTATCCGTAATACAGTAGGAAGTATGGATTTTGGGGGAAGTGCCCTGAACAAATTTTACAATGATAAAAACACCCCTAATAAAGGCACCAAACGAATGACCTCTGATGTGTATGCTTTGGCAACGGCAGTTTTGTTTCAAAGTGGCGTGCAGCATTTTGCTTTGGCACCAAATAATTTAACTGATGCGCCAAAATGGGCTATCGATTTTATGAAAGAAGTGCCATCTACTTGGGACGAAGTTCGATTCATTGATGGTTATCCTGGAAAATATGCCATATTGGCTCGTCGTAATGGGAACAAATGGTATGTAGCCGGAATAAATGCCCAGAAAGAAATCCTTAAAATTAAAGTAAAACTCCCAATGATTGCTGCGGGTGCTGAATTAAAACAATACGCTGATGATGCGCAATTGAATGGGAAAGTAATCACCACAAAATTGAAAAACAATCAGGAAATTGAAGTAAGCATTCCTTGTAATGGAGCTGTGGTTTTAGTGAATTAATTCAAATGGGATAATGCTTTTAAAGTGAAAAGCTAAGTAACATTTGTTCTCTAATAATTTAGGAACCGTCCCGATATTTCGGGACGGTTTTTTTGTGCCCAATGTTTCGTTTCCGAAACCAAACCGGATTTTTGAATGGTTGCTTTTTTTTTGATACTGCTAAAAAAACAAGCTTTTTTTTATGGCTTGTGAAATATATTCCCATTATAAAACAGCTGTTTTTTCTTGGTTTAAAAAGTGATTTTGTTTTAACTAGTTGTTTTTTAAGTCAATACAATTAAAAATTAATTGTTGTTTTCGTTTGTTTTCGTTTTATTCTTTTTATATTTGAAAAAGAAAATAAACGAAAGAATGTTTCTTCGTTTTATTCCAAAAGTAAGTTTATCATTCAAATCAAAAATACGTATGCTTCCTCAACAGAGAAAAGATAAAATATTAGAGCTTTTGGCCGAAGATGGTTCTGCCAAAGTAATCAACCTGGCCAAGCTGTTCAAGGTTACCGAAGTGACCATCAGGCAGGATCTGGAAAAATTGGAAAAAGAAGGTTTGCTGTTGCGGGAACATGGTGGTGCCTATCTGAAAAATATCGAAGATCAGGTGCGCAGTTTTTCGCTTTCGAATCAGGAGAACTTGGACAAGAAAGAGGCGATTGCCAATAAATGTCTGGAATATATCGAAAGCGGGGACAGTATTATCCTGGATTCCGGTTCGACCACCACCGAAATTGCCAAAAAATTGAAAGGTTTCAAAAATCTGACGGTAATAACAAACGCTTTGAACATCGCCTTGATGTTAGGCACGGAACCGGGCATTGAACTCATCGTGACCGGAGGTGAGTTTAAACCGCCCACTTTATCCTTGACGGGCCAAAAAGCCGCTGATTTTTTTAAGGGGTTGAATGTCAATAAACTTTTTTTGGCTACCGCAGGATTGTCACTAAAAGCAGGCTTAACCTATCCGAGTATTAGTGATATTGTAGTTAAAAAAGCGATGATTGACGCGGCAGAAACTACGTTTTTAGTTGCTGATTCTACCAAAATTGGCAAAAGTTCATTAGCCAGCCTTGGAGCATTATCGCTCATTGATTATGTGATTACCGATTCGGGCATCAACGAAAGAGATAAAAAAGTTTTTAAAGACAACGAAATAGAATTAATAGTAGCAAAATAAAAAGTTATGAAATCGCCGTTAGCAAGTAAGTTTAAGGCGACAACTTATAGATAACTGACAAATAAAATTAACAGATATGAAACAGAAAGCAAGCATTGGTATCATTATAGGCAATAGAGATTTTTTCCCAGACAAATTGGTTTCAGAAGCTAGATTGGATGTGATTGAACAGTTTGAAAAATTGAACTTGAATTATGTTATCCTTGGTGAAGAAGATACGAAGTTAGGTGGGGTGGAAACCTTTAAAGACGCACAAAAATGTGCAGCCTTATTCAAGAAACATGCCGATGAGATTAACGGGGTGGTGGTGATACTGCCGAATTTTGGTGACGAACGTGGCGTGGCCGAAACCTTGAAACTGGCCGACTTGAATGTGCCGGTTCTGATTCAGGCCTATCCGGATGAATTGACCAAACTGGACGTAGCCCGAAGAAGGGATTCCTGGTGCGGTAAGATTTCGGTTTGCAATAACTTATACCAATTTGGAATTAAATATACCCTTACGGATAAGCATGTATTGCATCCTAAAGATCCGGCATTTGCCAAAGAGCTAACCGATTTCGTGGCCGTGTGCCGTGTGGTAAGAGGTTTGCGAAAAGTGCGAATCGGAGCCGTTGGTGCCAGACCGGGCGGATTCAACACTGTAAGATACAGTGAGAAAATATTGCAACGCAATGGAATTTCGGTTACTACGGTAGATTTATCGGAAATCTTGGGTAATGCCAATAAATTGACCAAAGACCATCCGGAAGTAAAAGAACATTTGGATAAAATTTTGGCGTATGCCCCAAAAGGAAAAACACCGGACGAAGCGATGATTCAGATAGCCAAACTCGATGTGGTCTTAAAACAATTCATGGATGACAACTTCCTGGATGCTACGGCAATTCAGTGTTGGACTTCCTTACAGCAAAATTACGGTTGCAACGTGTGTACCAGTATGAGTATGATGAGCGAAAATATGTTGCCAAGTGCCTGTGAAGTGGATGTAACGGGAACTTTGACGATGTATGCGATGCAACTGGCTTCGGGTTCACCAAGTGCTTTGGTGGATTGGAATAACAATTATGCGGATAATGATGAAAAATGCGTTCTTTTCCATTGCGGCAACTGGGCCAAATCATTCTTGCCGGACATTCAAATCAGTAATGCACCCATTTTAGGAACAACGGTGGGAGTAGAAAATACCTATGGTGCGTTGGATGGCCGTACGCCGGCTTCTCCGTTAACCTATGGAAGAATCAGCACCGACGATCCAAAAGGAATTATCAAAGTATATTTGGGGGAAGGTGAATTGACGGACGATCCATTGAATACATTCGGAAACAGAGCCGTAGCCCAAATAGATGGATTACAAGACTTGATGCAGTATGTGTGTAAAAACGGTTTCGAGCATCACGTGGTGATGAATGCCTCTAAAACGGCAGCGATTCTGGAGGAAGCCCTTGGAAATTACATGGGTTGGGAAATCTACAATCATACGCAATCTAAATAAATTACGATTATGAATGAAAAATTGTTGATAGAAAAGTCCAATCAGTACCGTCAGAAGATATTGAAATATATTGTGGGAGCCAATGCCGGGCATACCGGTGGAAGTTTGTCGAGTATTGATGTGATCAATGTGTTGTACAATCATGTGCTGCAGGTGAGTCCGGAAACGTTTACTTCGCCGGACAGGGATCGATACATTCAGAGTAAAGGCCACTGTGTGGAAGCCCTTTTTGTGGTTTTGGCAGACAAAGGCTTCTTTCCTGAAGACGATTTAAACACGCTTTGTAAGTATCAATCCCATTATATCGGGCATCCTACGCGAAAAGTAAAAGGGGTCGAGCAAAACACCGGCGCTTTGGGACATGGTTTGCCAATTAGCGTGGGTACTGCTATTGCGGCAAAACTGGATGAAAAAGGCTATCGCGTTTTTACTCTGTTGGGCGATGGTGAACTTCCGGAAGGTTCCAACTGGGAGGCGGCCTTAACTGCGGCACATTATAATTTGGATAATTTATGCGCCATCATCGACAAAAATACTTTGCAGATTACCGGTGCAACAGCCGATGTGTGCAATACCGATCCGGTGGATACCAAATTTGAAAGTTTTGGATGGGCAGTGAAACACGTAGACGGGCATGACATCAAAGCTCTGAAAGAAGCCTTTGACAGTCTTCCGTTCGAAAAAGGCAAACCCAATTTGATTATTGCCCATACGGTCAAAGGCAAAGGGGTAAGCTTTATGGAAAACCAGATTGGCTGGCATCATGGCGTTCCCAACGGGGAACAATATGCGCAAGCCATTGCCGAATTAACAGCCGCTATTCAATAATTTCATCATTTAAAGGAGTATAACATAATGGGAAATCATACAGAAATTACAGCAGGGAATGCCAAAGCCAATTTGGAGGTATTTTCTTCGACGCTACAAGAATTGGCAGAAAATGATCGGGATATTTTGGCCGTTACCAGCGATTCCAGAGGCTCGGGTAAACTGGTTCCTTTCGGGAAAAAATATCCAAAACAAATCATAGAAGTCGGAATTGCGGAACAAGTATTGGTTGGAGTAGCAGCAGGATTGGCTTCTACCGGTAAAAAAACCTTTGCGGTATCTCCGGCTTGTTTTTTGACGGCCCGATCATTCGAGCAAATCAAGAATGACGTGGCTTATTCTGATAATCCGGTAAAATTGATTGGCATCAGTGCCGGGGTAAGTTATGGCGCCTTGGGTTCTACGCACCACAGTTTACACGATTATGCGGCTTTGCGGGCCATCAACAATTTAATTATTGTGGCTCCAGCGGATAATTTTGAAACCGCAGAAGCTATCCGACAAGCCAGCCAGATCAATAAGCCCTTTTACATGCGCTTTGGTAAAAAAGCCATGCCGCTGTTGACCGAAGACCAGACGAATACGTTTGAATTTGGTAAAGGCAGAGTCATTGCCAAAGGAAAGGATTTGGCCATAATTGCAACAGGTGAAACGGTTTATCCGGCTTTGCAAGCGGCTCAAAAATTAAAAGAAGAATATCAAATTGAGGTGACGGTAGTCAGCATGCACACCATCAAACCATTGGATTATAATTTACTGGAGCAACTTTCGAAAGAAGTTTCGGCGATTATGACGGTGGAAGAACACAGTGTTTACGGTGGTTTGGGCGAAGCCTGTGCCTCTTTCTTACTCGAAAAAGGATTCCATAAACCGTTTAAAATCGTGGGTATTCCCGATGAATATACCGTTACGGGTTCACAAACCGAAATACTGAATCATTACGGTATTTCTGAAGAAGGTTTAGCTGCAACGGCTCTTCAATTAATCAAAAAAGCCTGATTTGTATTTGAAAAAACTATTATTAACTAACCAAAAAATAACCCAATTTTATGAAACGATTATTATTAGCTTTAGTGCTATTGGCCAGCTTAATAAGCTGCAAAAAATCTGATAAAACGGAGGAACCTAAAAAAATCGCCATTGTGGTTTCTACTTTAAACAATCCCTGGTTTGTTTTTTTAGCGGAAACTGCGGCCAAAAAAGCAAAAGAATTAGGGTATGAATCCAAGATTTTTGACTCCCAGAACAATACGGCCTTAGAAAGTGATCATTTTGAAAACGCCATTTCTTCGGGCTATGACGTCATTTTATTCAATCCGACAGATGCGGCGGGTTCTGTTGCCAATGCCACTAAAGCCAAAGAAGCCGGCATTCCGGTTTTTTGCATGGACCGGGAAATTAATTCTACCGATGCTGCGACTTCGCAAATCCTTTCCGACAGCTATTCCGCCTGTGTGCAACTGGGGAAATTGTTCGTGGAAACAGTAGGTAAAAAAGGGAATTACGTAGAGTTATTGGGAATCGTTTCGGATAACAATACCTGGAATCGCTCGAAGGGGTTTCATAGTCTGGTAGATAATTATCCGGATTTGAAAATGGTGGCGCAACAAAGTGCCGACTTTGACCGCAACAAAGCCATGGAAGTGATGGAATCTATTTTACAGGCGCATCCGGATATCGACGCTGTTTTTTGCGGAAATGATGCGATGGCAATGGGAGCTTACCAAGCCTTGGTTGCCGCCAACAAAGCCGACAAAGTAAAAGTTTTTGGTTTTGATGGTGCCGAAGATGCGATTGCCTCTATCAAAGAAGGAAAATTAACCGCTACAGCCATGCAATTTCCTAAAATTATTGCCGAGACAGCAGCCACTTTTGCCGATGAATATTTCAAGGGTAAAAAGGATTTTCCAAAAAAATTACCGATTGCCGTTGAGGTGGTGACCAAAGAAAATATTGACAAGTATATTGCTTACGGTAAAAAGAACTAGGTCATGCTGCGAAAAATTATCAAGTATTGTATTGGAATACTAATTTTTGGAGCCGTGGTTTACAACTCGGTTTACTTCAAAAAAATTAGTGAAATGAAGGTGTCAAAAGCAACCACGGTGGCTTTTGATGCCAAAGCCTATGCCAAAACCTATCTTTTAGAAAAGATTCCAGCGGCTAAAAATAAGGCCATTGCGATGGCTGACTTGCTTTCGGGTCTGAATAAAGATGCAAAAAAGGCATTCAGTGATTTAGGTCATTCACAAAATGAAGGGGATACAAAATATTTCCTGGTAAAGGGGGAAGGTAAAATAACGGCGATAGATGCCGAATATGTTACTATTAAAGATGCAGTTTCCGGAACGGAACTGAAATTGGCCATCCAATATATTTTTGGGAATACGGCAAGAGATTGTTCGGGGCTGATTTCCATCGATGATTTCAGCAATACGATGGATTTAAACAACGTTTCGGAAGAAATCAACAAACTCATAAAAGCCGGAATCGTGACTCCGTTTACTGCAAAAGTTCAAATAGGAAACAGCGTTTCTTTTCTTGGAGGAATAGAATTGAGTCAATCAAATCCAAAGACAGACAAGATTGAAATAGTTCCGTTGCAACTCGAAATTAATTCGAAATAGCCCATGTTAGTAGCAGAGAAAATAGGAAAGAAATTTTCCGGAATTACCGCCTTGTGTGATGTTTCGATGGAATTATTGCCTGGAAAAGTCACGGCCATCATTGGCGAAAATGGCGCCGGAAAATCAACCTTGATGAAAATCCTGTCTGGAGTGTATCCTGAATATGACGGAAAAATTATCTACAAGGGAGAAGAAGTCCGTTTTGCCAATCCCAGGGAAGCGCAGGCTTGCGGCATTGCGATTATCCATCAGGAACTCAACTTAATTCCCGATTTAAGTATCACGGAAAATATTTTTCTGGGAAGGGAGCTGATGAACAGTTGGACTGTTTTGGATAAAAAAGCGATGTTTCAAAAAACCCAGGAACTTTTGACAAGACTAAAGTTAGACATAAATCCCAAAACACTTATTCGAGATTTGAAATTGGGACAACAACAAGTGGTGGAAATCGCCAAAGCCTTATTGACCGATTCGGAAGTCATTATCATGGACGAACCCACTTCGGCCATTAGTGACCATGAAGTGGAAATTCTTTTTGGCATTATCGAAAACCTGAGAAAAGAGAATAAAGCCATTGTTTACATTTCCCATAAGTTGGATGAGTTATTCAAAATCGCGGACAGTTATATCGTACTCCGTGATGGAAGTGTTACCGAAACCGGAAGCATGGAAGGAGTGAACCATGATTTGATTATCAAAAAGATGGTGGGGCGGGACATTAAAATTATCGAAAAAGGTCATCGGGAAAGTCAAAACGAAGAGTTATTGAAAGTAGAAAATCTGACATTGGTTAAAAAAGACGGTTCCAACAGGGTGTTGCTCGATAATTTGAATTTCAATTTAAAAAGCGGGGAAATACTCGGCATTTTTGGCTTGATGGGTGCAGGCCGCACCGAATTGTTGGAGTGTATTTTAGGAATGCATCCTTCGGCTTGTTGCAGTACCATCAGTATTGAAAATAATAATATAAAATTAAAATCACCCAGGGAAGCGATTCAGTCCGGCATTGTTTTGGTGCCGGAAGACCGCAAAAGAGACGGCTTGGTGTTGGGTTTGGATGTCAAGACCAATATCACGCTGAGCACATTAAAAGACATCCAAAAAGGAGGTTGCTTAAGTAAAAGCAAAGAAATGGCGGTGACCGATAAGTACATCGATTCCCTGCAAATCAAAACCTCGTCGCCACATTTGGCAGTAAAAAACCTAAGCGGCGGGAACCAGCAAAAAGTCGTTTTGGCAAGATGTCTGGCTACCCAACCCAAAGTTTTGATGCTCGACGAACCGACCAGAGGCGTTGATGCCGGAGCAAAAAACGAGATTTATAAATTGATTATGCAACTTTCTGAAGCTGGACTCGGAATTATAGTCGTTTCCTCGGAACTGCCGGAGATTTTAACCGTGTCTGACCGGATTTTAGTCATGGCTGAAGGTAAAATAACGGCGGAGTTCCATTCGGCTGATGCCAATGAAGATGCCATTTTGAAAGCCGCCATTCCACAAACAATATAATTAAACATATATGAATATAGCTTTATATCGTTCAAAACTATCCAAATTTCAATCAACCATTGCGTTATTGCTACTTTGTATTTTTCTAAGCATACTCTCTGATAAATTTCTCACCGTCGATAACGGTTGGAATGTCTTGAGGCAAATATCCGTTAACGTCTGCATCTCAGTAGGAATGACATTGGTGGTGCTGACTGCCGGTATCGATTTATCGGTGGGGTCTATTTTGGCCTTTAGCGGGGCCGTTGCCGCAGGGCTTTTAAAATCGGGAATTTCCTTTCCGGGGAATGATCTTTTTATCGGTTTTACCTTATTGGGAACCATTCTGGCCGGACTGCTAACGGGCTCTTTTCTGGGATTTTTTAATGGTTGGGTCATCACCAAGTTTAAAGTACCTCCTTTTGTGGCAACGTTGGCGATGCTTACAGTGGCCAGAGGATTTACGATGCTTTGGACGAAAGGCTATCCGATTTCGAGCCTGGGAGATAATTTTGCCTTCATAGGAACCGGCTGGTTTTTAGGGATTCCTATTTTGGTTTGGATAGCGGTGGTCATTATAATTGCCGCAATGATAATTTCGAATAAGACCGCTTTGGGGCGTTATATCTATGCCATTGGCGGAAATGAAAATGCGGCACGATTGTCCGGGATCAATATCGATAAAGTAAAGATTATCGTTTATACCCTTGCGGGTGCGCTCGCCGCCATCGGTGGAATCATGGTCACTTCCAGACTCGATTCGGCGCAACCCAATGCGGGGATGAGTTACGAATTGGATGCCATTGCTGCCGTTGTAATCGGGGGAACTTCGCTTTCGGGAGGAAGAGGAACCATTATTGGAACTGTACTTGGAGCAATTATTATTGGCGTTTTAAATAACGGATTGGTATTGTTGGACGTTTCTCCTTTTTGGCAACAAGTCGTGAAAGGAATGGTCATTTTATTGGCCGTGATGATTGACAAAGCAAATTCAAAAGCCGAATAACGACTATGGAAAACTCTTTAATTCTGGCGATCGACCAAGGAACCAGCAGTACGAAAACCATTATTTTCAATACCAAAGGCGAGGTTTTGGCGAAAGCCACGGAAATTTTGGAAACCAACTATCTGGAAGGCGGTTTTGTCGAACAAAATCCGGACGGAATTTATCAAAATGTCCTGCTTTCGGTTAAAGCTTGTTTGGCTTTTTTTACTTCGAATGGTGGAAATATTAACGACATAAAATCAGCGGGAATTTCGAACCAAAGGGAAACTTTTGTTGTTTGGGACCAATCGGGTAAGGCCATTGCTCCTGCGGTGGTTTGGCAATGCAAACGTTCGATAGCGATATGTGAAAATTTGAATTCCAAAAACGGAATTGCCGACGAAGTGAAGAACAAAACCGGATTAATCATCGACCCGTATTTTTCAGGGACGAAGTTAATTTGGTTGAACCAAAATAATGAAGATTTAAAAAACAAAATACAATCAGGCGAAGCTTTTTTCGGAACGGTGGATACTTGGTTGTTGTATAAATTAACGGGAGGCACTCAATATTTAACGGATTATACAAATGCTTCCCGAACCTTGTTGTTCAATTTGGAGCATTTACAATGGGACGAAGGACTGGTAGAAACCTTTGGATTGACGGGAATCAATTTACCCGAACCCAAACCATCGGCATCATTTTTTGGAGAATCCCTTTTCGAAGGTTTGTTTGAAAAACCTCTACCGATTACAGCAATGATTGGCGATTCGCACGCAGCGGCTTTCGGGGAAGGTTGCCTGAATCCCGGAACGGCCAAAGCGACTTTGGGAACCGGTTGTTCGGTTTTGATGAACATTGGCGACAAGCCCAAATCATCTGCCAGTGGAATGATAACCACCATTTGTTGGAGCACCGAAGAACGAGTAGATTATGCCCTAGAAGGCGTAATTGTTTCTTGCGGTTCCACTATCGAATGGTTGAAAAACGAATTGCAACTCTTTGGCGAAAGCCGGGAAACCGAAGCGATGGCGACATCAGTTTCGGATAATAACGGGGTTTATATCGTGCCGGCTTTCAGCGGATTGGGCGCGCCTTTTTGGAATATGAGCCGAAAAGCTTCCATCGAGGGATTGACTTTCGATTGCAAAAAAAATCATATCGTGAGAGCGGCCTTGGAAACCATTCCGTTCCAAATCAAAGCTGTTTTAGAAGCCATGCAAAAAGATACCGGCGTTCCTATCCAGGAATTGATGGTGAATGGAGGTATTACGGCCAATAATTTTGTTATGGAATTCTTGACCGATTTGCTCGACAGCAAAGTGATAAAAAGCACGATGCCGGACGTTTCTGCCTTGGGCGCGGCTTATTTGGCGGGCTTGGGAGCAGGGATTTTTAAAAACTTGGAAGAAGTGCAACAATTGTTTGGACAAAAACCCGCTTTGACTTCCGGGAAATATTTGGGCGCCGAAAAGCAGTATGAGACTTGGAACAAACTGATTAATTAGACTTGAAATACCTAAAAGTAATGAATAAAATAACAACACTATTTTTCTGCATCTTTTTCGTTACTCTGATGGCACAACATTCGGTACCTGTCAAACCCCGGATTCTTATTAGCACCGATATCGGGGGAACAGACCCTGATGACAATCAATCGATGGCTCATTTGCTGATGTACAGTGATTTGTTCAACATTGAAGGGCTGGTTTCTTCACCGTCTTATGGCAATGGAAATAAAAAGGAAATTGTTCGCATGATCGACTTATATGAAAAAGATTTGCCTACGCTGCAAAAACATAAAAATGGTTTTCTGACACCGGATTATTTACGTTCCGTAACCAAACAAGGACGTCACGGAGGAGCTCCTTATATTGGTTATGCAAAAGCTACCGAAGGGTCGAAATGGATTATAAAATGTGCCAAAAAGAAAAGTTCAGAGCCTCTTTGGGTATTGGGATGGGGCGGATTGGAAGATGTGGCCCAGGCGTTGCATGATGCACCAGAAATTCAAAAAAACATTCGAGTGTATTGGATTGGCGGGCCCAACAAAAAATGGAGCCCCAACAGTTATGCCTATATTGCAGCCAATTTTCCCAATCTGTGGTTTATTGAAGTGAATTCATCCTATTATAGTTTGTTTTCACCCAATGATGCTCCCGATGACATAAAAAATTCTGATTATTATGGCAAATACATTGAAGGAGCAGGATATTTAGGGAAGGATTTTAAAAGTTACTACAACGGTGAAGTCAAAATGGGAGATACTCCTTCGCTTCTGTATATGATGGATGGAAATCCAAACGATCCCACACGGGAAAGCTGGGGAGGCAGTTTTGAAAAATTGAATCACAGTCCCCGCATTGTTTATGATAATGTCACCAGTTTAAAGGATACTGTGGCCTATTGCTCGATTCTTGAATTTCATTTGAAAGGGCCTGAAAAAAACATCCCGAAAGATTCCGTTTGTTTTTGGATGGAAGTCCCATATAGTAAAGACAATGTTCAAAAATGGCCGGGTTATTATCTGGGTAAAGGGCAGTATGCCATTAAATATATTCCCAAAAAAGCCGAAATTTTAAACTACAAGTTTAGTTCTCTTATTGAAGAACTTAATGGTAAAGAAGGAAAACTGGTTGTTGCCAATTTATGGCCTGGCAAGGCGAGTCATTCTACCGATTATAAATTAGGATCCAATTGGTACACGGATAAATCGGATGCCAATTTTTATGATGGAAAAATTCAAGGCGGCAAAACCATCTTAAAATGGAAAAATGATGTGCTGCTGGATTGGGCAAATCGTTGGGAATGGCTTAAGGAAAAATAAACGGCCTTCCTTAGCATCGGGTAATTATCCTGATGCGGAACAATATTATTCTGCCTGGAATAATTTACTTCAATAGTAAAATCTTTTTTTAGTGTAGTCATCTTAAAGGCTGTTTGGAAATAAAATTTCTAAATGGTCTTTTTGTGTTTTAAGTCAATTTTTAATCTGTTGATTATAATAGGTTTAATTAGTGTTTTGGCTATAATTTTCTTAACTTTATTCGTGAAGAAATAACTTGTAAATAGAACGTTCTAAAATGAAAAAAACAGTACTGTTATTATTTTTTCATTTATCCATTTTTGCTTTTTCGCAAGAGGCAAAAGACATTGTAAAAAAAGCGGACGAAAAGGCGAAAGGCAAAACCTCCATTTCCCATATTAGCATTCAAATCATAAGACCCGGCTGGACCCGGGAAATGAGTGTGAAGGCTTGGACCAAAGGCAATGAGTTGTCTATGATTTTAGTTTTGGCTCCCGCCAAAGAAAAAGGAGTTGTTTTTTTGAAACGCAAAAAAGAAGTATGGAACTGGATTCCCTCTATTGAGCGCAACATCAAAATGCCCCCGTCGATGATGAGTCAGAGTTGGATGGGAACCGATTTTACCAATGATGATTTGGTCAAAGAAGCTTCTATTTTGGAAGATTACAACCATTCGTTTCTGGAAGATGTGGTTGTTGATGGCAGAAGTTGCTATAAAATTCAGTTAATCCCAAAACCAAAATCGGCAGTGGTCTGGGGAAAAGTAATAATGTGTATCGACAAAAAAGATTTTATGATGCTGCATGCCGAATATTTTGATGAGGACAAAACACTCGTCAATACCATGCATTGCAGCGAAATCAAAATACTTGGCGGCCGGTTATTGCCTGCCCGAATGGAAATGATTCCTGCCGGCAAAAAAGGGAATAAAACCGTAATGATTAACAATGCATTGTCTTTTGATGCTCCTTTAGCCGATTCTTTTTTTACCACCCAAAATATCACCAAAGTCAAATGATACTGAAATTAATCTGGAGAAATCTTTGGCGTAACAGTCGGCGCACGTTCATCACGATAGCCTCTATTGCGTTTGCCGTTTTGTTTGCGGTTTTGATGCAATCCCTCCAGGATGGTGTTTTCAGCAATTTGATTAAAAATGTGGTCAGTTATTATTCGGGTTATATACAGGTACACCAAAAAGGCTATTGGGACGAACAGATTTTGGAAAACAGTTTTGTGTCCGATGAAAAAGTGATGGCAACTATTCGGAAAAACACATCCGTTCAGGAAATTGTCCCGCGACTGGAAACCTTTGTTCTGGCATCGAATGAAAATACGACCAAAGGATGTTTGCTGGTGGGTACCGATCCGGAGAAAGAAAATAATTTGACTCAATTAAAAAATAAGCTTATCCAAGGGAGTTATTTCAAAAATAATGAAGAAGCGGTTATCTTGGCCGAGGGTTTGGCGAAACGGCTTAATCTGCGTGTTAATGACACTATTGTGTTGTTTGGACAAGGGTTCCATGAAGTGATGGCGGCGGGGAAATACAAAATAAAAGGGATTGTCCGTTTGGCTTCACCGCAAATGAACGGTGCTTTTGTGTACCTGCCTTTGCGCACCACCCAATATTTCTTAAGTGCAGATAACCGATTGACCTCTATTGCTCTGGGTATTGATGACTCGGATAATACAGATGCGATTGCCAAAAATCTGGCCGCCGGAATCGCAAAAAAATACGAAGTGATGCCCTGGGAGGAATTAATACCCGAAATCGCCAATCATATCAAAGCAGACGCGATCAGCTTTTACATCTTTTCCGGCATACTGTATCTTATCATAGGATTTGGACTATTTGGAACGGTTTTGATGATGACTGTCGAGCGCAAATATGAATTTGGGATGCTCATCGCTATCGGGATGCAAAAGTCAAAACTGGAGTTGGTCTTACTGGGAGAAACCTTGCTGATTAGTTTTTTTGGAGTGTTTTTTGGGGTTTTATGCAGCCTGCCCCTGGTCATTTATCTGAGGGAAAGGCCTATCCGTTTTGGTGGCGAAGTAGCCAAGGCCTACGAGCAATTTGGCTTCGAACCGCTGTTTCCCACCATCTTCAATCCCGAGATTTTTTTTAACCAATCGCTGATTGTCCTGATAATGGCATTAATGATAGGTTTGTACCCGCTTTGGCATGTAAAAGGCTTGAATCCGGTAAAAGCCATGAAATGAGCAAGACCAAGACCAAGAACGTTGTCGCAAAAACAAATAATATAGTGTGAATTGTATGTGACAGAAAAAAAACAATAAACATCAACACATGAAAAAATGAAACCATCATGTTGATAAAAATTGCCAGCAGAAATATTTGGAGGAGCCAAAAACGAAGCCTCACCATCGTCGCAGCGGTAAGCTTTGGCTTATGGGCAGGTATTTTTATGACGGCATTTTACAACGGAGTCATCGAACAACGTATCAACACCGCTATTTCAAGTGAATTGTCGCATATACAGTTGCATCATCCTGAATTCAGAAAGGATCACGAAATAAAGTACTATTTGCCCGAAGGCAGAAAAACTCTTAGAGAATTATCCCAAGACAGTCTGGTAAAAAACGTATCAGGACGTGTCATTATACAGGGAATGATTGCCTCGGCAGCCGGGAGTAGCGGTATTACGATAAATGGTATAATGCCTGAAGGGGAAAATCTTCTGACGCATCTTAGCGGAAAAATAATCCGGGGCAACTATTTTAATCCTAAAAAAACCAATGAAATCATCCTGAGTGAAAGGCTCCGTAAAAAACTTAAACTAAATCTCAACAAAAAGGCTATACTGACCTTTCAGGATATGGAAGGGAATCTGGCTTCGGCGGCTTTTCGGATTCAGGCGGTATATAAAACGGTGAATGCCCCTTATGATGACAGCAATGTTTTTGTAAAAATTACCGATGTCGATTCGCTGGGCGGAATTCCAAATGAAATCAACGAAATCGCGGTTTTACTGAAATCCAGTAATATGTTGGAAGAACGCCAAAAAAATATGAAACGAATATTTCCAAAAACTGAAATACAAAACTGGAAAGAAATTGCACCCGAACTGGGGTACACCGTTTCCGTGGGGGATAAGATGATGTTTATTTTTATGGGAATCATCATGCTGGCGTTGGGTTTTGGAATTGTCAATACCATGATGATGGCGGTCTTGGAAAGAACCAGAGAAATAGGGATGTTGATGGCCTTGGGGATGAACAAGTTCAAAATTTTCATGATGATTGTACTGGAAACTTTTTTTCTGATATTGGCCGGTTGTCCCATCGGAATAGCGCTTGCCTTGGTTACGGTTGAGATTACCCAACGTACTGGGATAGATTTTAGTCAATATTCGGAGGTGTATTCCAGTTTTGGTTACAGCCCGGTGTTTTATCCCAATTTATCCCTTCGGCAATTTGGCATAATGATTCTTTTGGTGGTGATTACGGCCTTTGTTTCGGCGCTATTCCCAGCCAGAAAAGCTTTGCAGTTGAATCCGGCGGAATCTTTAAAAAAATAAGTATTATGCAAGAAACAGTAATAGACGCGCACAATTTGTCGAAAATTTACGACGAGAAAACTATTCCCGTATATGCGCTGAATAAAGTACATCTTCATATTTCCCGTGGGGAATTCACCGCTATTAAAGGCCCTTCGGGTTCGGGAAAAACGACCTTACTCAACATGATTGGCGGTTTGGATGTGCCTTCCGAGGGGTTTGTCGAAATCAGCGGAACGAATATCACCGAACTGAAAGGCAATGCATTGATTGATTTTCGGTTGAATAATATTGGTTTTGTATTTCAGTCCTATAATCTGATTCCGGTGCTTACCGCCAAAGAAAATATCGAATTCATTATGCTGTTGCAAAAGCGTTCCAAAGAAGAAACACAACAACGGGTTTTGGAATTGTTGAAACAAATCGGATTGGAAGATAAAAGTAATAAAAGGCCCAGCGAATTATCCGGGGGTCAACAACAGCGTGTGGCGGTAGCGAGAGCATTGGCGCCGAAACCCCAATTTATCCTGGCGGATGAACCCACGGCCAATCTCGATTCGGTTTCGGCCGAAAATCTGCTGGATATGATGTTGAAGCTCAATCAGGAAGAAAACATGACTTTTGTTTTTTCGACCCATGACCAAAGAGTCATCAACCGCGCCCGAAGAGTCATCACGCTCGAAGATGGAAAAATTGTTGCCGATACGGAACCAACTTCCATCAGACATGAACAAGCCGAAACAAAATAAACGATTGTGAAACTTTGCCACTTCATATACGCCACAATGATATCTTTCATTGGTACTACATCGGTTGCCCAAACGGATAGTTTGAAAATGCCCTTGGTCGAACTCAACGGCTATATCAAAGAGATGCAGAGCACGTATTTCATCCAAAAAATTGACTCAAATGCATCGGCAAATCTGATTCACAACCGCCTGAATTTTAAATTCAATATTTCGCCAAAAATTACCGGAAGACTGGAAATCCGCAATCGTATTTTTTATGGGGAACAACTCCGGAAAATTCCTGATTTCGGAAAAATCATTGACCAATACAATGGTCTTTTTCATCTTTCCCATTTGTGGGTCAATGAAAAATCATTCGTGGCACATTCGGTTATCGATCGGATGTTGCTTCAGTATTCGGATGAAAAATGGGATGTAAAAATGGGGCGGCAACGTATCAATTGGGGCATGAATAACATTTGGAATCCCAATGATATTTTCAATGCCTATAACTTTTTGGACTTTGATTATGAGGAACGACCGGGTAATGATGCGATTCGAATCCAACGCAATTGGAATAATAATTCGGTTTTGGAACTGGCTTATAAACCGGGAAAAAATAAAGACGGACACACGGCCGCCTTTTTATACAAATGCAATAAATGGAAATACGATTTTCAATTCCTGGGTGGGCTATATCAGACGGATTATGTTCTGGGTGGCGGTTGGGCCGGCAACATCAAAGAAACCGGATTTAAAGGTGAAATGAGTTATTTTATTCCGAAAAAAAATACTCCGGACACTTCCCGAAGTTTCAGTTTTTCTGTCATGGCCGACCAGACTTTCAAAAACGACTGGTACGTTTCACTCGCGGGTTTGTACAACAGTAATCCAACGAATGTTTTTGCGGCAAGCGGTAGTTTTTTAAACGCTAATTTATCGGCCAAATCGCTGTTTCCGTTTCGTTATAATTTTCATGCTATGGTGATGAAAACCATTTCTCCTATAGCCTCGTTTAATCTTTCCTGGATGTATTCCCCCGAAAAAAATACACTGATTGTCGTTCCTGCTTTTGCCTGGAATGTAGCTACTAATTTTGATCTGGATTTTACGGTTCAGTCTTTTTTTTCCCAACAAAACGATGCGTACAAGAATGCAATCACCCAAATTTACATCAGAGGCAGATGGAGTTTTTGATAATATAACGTTGCATTTTTTCAGTTTCAAAAGTCTTGTTTCTAAACAGGATTTATACGTAAAACAACTGTAACGGGTTTTGACAGGTAAAATTAGTTTGTATGCGTACAAAAGTCAGGTTTTAATGGTTTTTGGAATATACGGTGTAGCTGTTATTGTATAAATTATGTCCGGATTATGAAAAAGGATGTTGAATTAAATAAAAAAATCTTATATTAGTGTAAGGAATTAAAGACAGTTTTCTTGGTAGGGTATGCCTTTTTTATTGATGATTTGTACGATATGTAAAGGGAATACGGAAGAAAAAAATAGAGACTGTATTAAAATTTAATGACGGACTAGTTTCAAAAGTCCTTTTCCAATACATAATTGGAAGCCAGGAAATAAAATTATTAAGTATGAAAGACAATACAATTGATTTTCAGAAAGTGTTTCAATCGGTTCCGAGTTTGTGCTTAATCTTATCGACTGATTTAATCATTTTGGGCTCGAATGAGGCTTATGAAAAGGCAACAATGAAGAAAAAAGAAGAGATGGTTGGTCGGAAATTATTCGACGTCTTTCCTGATAATCCAGACGATAAGAATGCAGATGGGGTGTCTAATTTATCCAAATCCCTTCATTCGGTGTTAAAAGACAAAAAGACACATACCATGGCTGTTCAGCGCTATGACGTACAAAGGCCTGACGGGACTTTTGAAGTGCGCTATTGGAGTCCGATAAACATCCCGATTTTCAATTCCAAAAATGAAATCGATTGTATTGTGCATCGGGTGGAAGATGTAACCGAATTTATGACCTTAAAGAACGAACAATCCAAGAATGAAAATATTACTCTGGGTTTACAGAGAAAGGTCAATGAGATGGAAGTTGAAATTGTCAAACGTTCCAGGGAAATACAAAAATTGAATTTCGAATTGGAGCAAAAGGTAAAAGAACGAACAGAAACCATCTTAAAAAGAGAAAAAACTCTTGAAAAACAGAATCAAATACTGAAAAGTCAAAATAAGGAATTAGAGCAATTCACATATATCACTTCCCATGATTTACAGGAGCCTTTACGCACTTTAGTAAGCTTTACGGAGCTTCTTGAAAAAGAATTTGCCGGGAAATTGGAAGGGAATGGGGATATTTATATTGATTTTATATCCCAATCGTCCAGACGCATGCAGGAATTAGTCAAAGGGCTACTCGATTACTCCAGAATAGGCCGGGAAAAACAATTAGTTGAGGTGGATTGCAATCAAATTGTGAAGGATGTGCTTTCGGATATGGCGATAGCCCTTGCAGAAAGTAAAGCTAAAATAAGCGTTGGTAATTTACCCAAATTAAAAGGCTATTCTACCGAGTTGCGGCAGCTTTTTCAGAATCTTATCAGTAATGCGGTAAAATTCAGAAAAAAAGAGGTTGTTCCCGAAATCAGAATTTCTGTTCAAGAACAAGAAAAGGACTGGCTTTTCTCAATTCAGGATAATTCTATCGGGATTGATGAAAAAGACATGCACAAACTTTTTGTCATCTTTAAAAGACTACACAACCGCGAGGAATATGAAGGTACGGGCATTGGTTTGGCACACTGTAAAAAAATAGTGGAGCTGCATGGTGGCACCATCTGGGCTGAATCAAAGCTGGGGGAAGGCAGTACTTTTAAATTTACAATTCAAAAACTTTAAAGATAGTTATGAAAAAGAAACTCAATTGTGTTTTATTGGTAGATGATGATAAAGGAACCAATTTCATTAACCAAATGATTATAAAAAAAGCGGATATTGCCGATCATGTGCAAACCGTATTAAACGGTAAGGAAGCACTTGATTTCATTACCAATAAAGGGAAATATGAAAAAGCAGGAAATGTATTTCCGCAGCCCATGCTGACGTTATTGGATATCAATATGCCGGTGATGGACGGTTGGGAATTCTTGGAAGCTTACCATGCTTTGGAAGAACATCAAAAAGGTAAAATCATTATTATCATGCTTACGACTTCTTTGAATCCTGATGATAAAACAAGGGCCGAAGATATTTCTGAAGTTTCTGATTTCAAAAACAAACCATTGACACTTGAAATAGTGGAAGAAATTATGAAAACACATTTTCCGGAGTATCTTTAAGGGTATGTCAAAAATTATACTATCCGGTAAAGTGTGTAAATTAAATAAGGATTTAACTTTTTAATTGAAGTTGAATCCTTTTTTTATAAAGGATTCAGAACTGATGAGGAATTAACGCCCAATTTCGGATTGGCATTGACGATAGTTGCGGTTTGAAAATGGAAAATAACTAACTAAATATCAAAAGCGTAATTAAAATTGAACTATATTTAATAGGTAAAGCGGACGGCATCCGGGTCGGATGAGGTTGTATACACGGTAACGGTTATGCAAGAAACAATAGGAAATAAATTTTGGCAATATAACACGGACTATTGGTTCCAAAAACTAAATAGTTCAGACCAAGGATTGTCACAAAAAAAAGCCAGTCAATTACTTCGGGGAACAGGACTCCATCCCAAAAGCAAGTCTGTTCTAAAAAAAGAATTTCTTCTTTTTTTGAGTCAATTTAAAAATCCGCTCATGTTATTGTTGATTGGGGCGGTTATCATCTCAGCTTTTCTGGGAGACACTTCGGATGTTTTTATTATTTTATTCATCGTTGTATCAACGGGTTTGCTTAGTTTTTTCCAGGAGCGAAATGCCGGTCGCGTGGTAGAAAAACTCCAGTCTATGATTTCTTTAAAATCGACTGTTTTGCGAGACGGGCTTCCGCGTCAAATTATTTCTACCCATATCGTAAAAGGAGATGTCATTATCCTGAAAGCGGGTGACATGATTCCGGCCGACTGTCTTATTATTGAAGTCAATGAACTTCATGTCAATGAATCCAGCCTGACTGGCGAATCGTATCCCGTAAAAAAAACAACAGGTGTTTTGGATGAACAAACAGAATTAAGTAAAAGAGCAAATTGTCTTTGGGAAGGTACCAATATTGTTAGTGGTAGTGCCAAAGCACTGGTTATTGAAACGGGAAACCAAACGATATTTGGCAATATTGCATGGAGTGCCTCGGCAATAACGGAGACTACTTTTGAAAAAGGAATAAAAGATTTTGGTTTTTTTCTCATGAAAATAACACTTGTGCTTGCCATGTTTATTCTGGTCGTAAATTTATTGAATCACAAAGGGGTATTAGAATCCGCACTTTTTGCTTTGGCATTGGCAGTCGGTATGGCGCCGGAACTGTTGCCTGCCATTACGACTATTGCCATGAGTGCCGGAGCCAGAAAATTATTGGACAAAAAAGTGATTGTAAAAAAGCTTACTTCTATTCAGAATCTTGGCGAAGTCGATTTGTTATGTACCGATAAAACAGGCACAATAACCGAAGGAATGATCAATATTGCAGGATGTGTAGACGGATTGGGTCAGGAAAGCAAATTTGTAAAACAATTGGCTTTCTGGAATGCCACTTTTGAAACCGGATATTCAAATGCGATTGATGAAGCGTTAAAGCAATTGCAATTTGAAACTTCCATTTCTGTACAAAAGATAGGCGAAGTGCCCTATGATTTTATCCGGAAAAGATTAAGTATTGCCATAGCTGCCGATAAAGAGCAATTGTTGATAAGCAAAGGAGCTTTTGCACAAATAATAAACATCTGTTCCAAAATAAGATTGGGTGAAGATCGGGTAGAAGTGATTGCTGGGCACAAAGAGGAATTAGAAAATAAGTTTGAACAGTTTGGCATTGATGGACTGCGGGCCATTGGTGTTTGTTATAAAAATATTGATACAACAGCTGTCTCAAAAGAATTGGAAACAGAGATGATTTTTGCAGGTTTTATTTTGATGAATGATCCTGTCAAATCCGGTATTATTGAAACGATAAACGAATTAGACAAACTGAAGGTAGGGTTGAAAATAATTACCGGAGACAATAAAAATATTGCCGATTTGATAGCGCGACATATTGGGATAAAAAATCCGGTTATTATGACGGGCAAAGAGCTGTCCAGTACAAGTCCGGAAGCATTACAACAACTCGTAAAGAAGACCCATATTTTTGCCGAAGTAGAGCCCCAACAAAAGGAACGTATTATACGGGCTTTAAAAAAAACGTATACGGTTGCTTATATGGGTGATGGTATCAATGATGTATCGGCAATCAGCGCTGCCGATGTGGGTATATCTGTTGAAAATGCGGTAGGGGTTGCCCGTGAGGCTGCCGACTTTGTGCTAATGGAAAAAAATCTGATGGTGGTAGTGGACGGAATAAGAGAAGGAAGAAAAACATTTGCCAATACACTCAAATATTTATACATCAGTACAGGTTCTACTTTTGGCAATATGTTTAGCGTTGCCGCTGCATCTATAGTGTTGCCTTTTTTGCCGATGCTTCCCAAACAGATACTACTGACTAACTTTTTGACGGATTTTCCCTTTCTTGCCGTTACAACGGATAACGTCGATAAAGAACAGTTGGAAAAACCGGGAAAATGGAACCTAAAGCTCATTTCAAATTATATGGTCATTTTTGGGATTCACAGTTCTGTATTTGATCTTATCACATTTCTAACGCTATATCATTTTTTAAAGGTGAAAGAAGCGGGTTTTCAAACCGGATGGTTCGTAGAATCCGTGCTTTCTGAACTGTTTATTGTATTCATCATTCGAACACACAAAAGCGTTTTCAAAAGCAAATCGGGAAAGTATCTGTTTATCATTAGTTTCATTGCATTAGTGCTAACGATTGCACTTCCTTATTTGCCTTTTGCACATGATGTAGGATTAACTCCTCTGCCGATAATTAATATCAGTATCATGCTTTTGATTGTTACGTGTTATATTGTTACCGCTGACATTTTGAAAGTATGGTTCTTTAGAAAACACGCAGGATAAACAGTAAACACAAATAAAAGCACTTCTTTTACGGCTTCAAATTCCTGCTGATTCCAAGTAAACTTTTGAGCAAATATTCCCGTAACTTGTAAAATAAGGATACCCAATAAAAGTGCTTTTTTTATGTTTAAATGATTTATTTTTCGCCTATAAATGGAGCTATACTAGCCCAGGCGGCAGAATAATTTTCATTAGAAGTTTGTGCTCCCAGGTTTATTGAAAAAAGCGAAAAAGATATTGCCGCAATTACGATTTTCTTGGTTTTTATATTAATTCCATTTGAAAGTTACGGTTTATTTTACAGGTAAATAATTTTTATTAAACGAATAAATCAAACTTAAATTCCATATAAAATCCTTTCCTTTTATATCTGTATCAATGACTTTATTGATAACAGACGAAATAGCAAGAGGGACTTTTTTATTTGTTAAGGTTACGGTTGAGGAGAAGTAATACCCGTCTTTACTGTCCATTTTTAAATAATAGAACTGAGGCTGCACTTTTAAATAGGTTTCCGGAAAAAGTTTCAAATTTGAGAAAGAACTATTTAAAGTTACAAAATGAGTATTGGCAGTAGAGCCTACATCTAAGCCATGAGCATATAAAAAATACATTCCTACGGTAATATTTTTTGTTAAATTCAAATTAGGTGCAAATTCTGAGGCCAAGAAACGATATGAATTCATAATCTGCCTGGGTTCGTCATTTAATGTTGTAACATATTCTTTTTTAAATGAAATTGCTGGATGAGCTCCAACAGTTAGTCTGAATTTTTTATCATTTACAAGTTTATACCTTCCCCAAAAAATAAAAGACCACGGCCTCCCTTCCATGGAAAATCGGAACTGGGGATCAAAACTCCATCTTTTAGACCCCATAGATAACTCAAAAATAGCTGCCGGTTTGCCCAAAGAGAAAGTAGGTAATAATGATATTCCATTATTTGTGATTGTAGTTAATGCGCTAAAATGAGCAGTCGATTTTGTAGTATCAGAATCTTGGGCAAAGATGAAATAACTATTTAGTAAGCAAAAGAACACCATAAAACACAAGCATCTTCTTTTATTCAATTTCAATATAATCATATTTTTTGTTTTCTTATTAAAGAACAAAGTCAGATTGATTATTATGTTTGATATTTAATAAAATCAAACCTTCTTTGTTCGAGTCGCTTGTGAAAAATCGCAAATCCGCCACCATCCCAATAAAGCAGTTTGATGTGGGGTTTTAGGCTTATTATACTTATTATTTCTTAACGCTGTATTTTTCAGTTCTGGCATCTTTGATTACCCCTTTCCAGTTTAATCCGTAACCAAAATCATATACATTCCCGTTAGCATCTACATAAGGAGTCATGTCATGAGGAACATCTTCCATTTGTTTTTCAACCGTAGACATATTCAATGGCATTTGTAAAGGCAATAATCCGGAAGGCTCCGTTTTCCCAGAAATGATATCCATTAAAGCTTCCACTTGTACACCAAATTCACCCACTATTGCATCAACTTCTTTTTCAAATTCTCCAAAAACCATTGGGTTTGAAATATTTACAGATACTAGTACCGGCTTGCCATTCATCGCTTTTTTAGTTTCCAGAATCGTATTTAAATCAGGATATGAGTTTGATTTAGACGTTTTATTCAAATACGAGCGGTTTGTAATCGTTGGGTCAACTACGGGATCTCCGGCGGCTATACTTTGCGCTCGGGCATCTACTGCTGTGTATTCTTTTAATTGCAAACTAATCGGAACGTATCCATTTCCACCGGCTTCTCTATCGGCTATGCTGTATCCGCCGCTTATCGGACTTTTGATAAAGACGATCGCAAAATCAGCTTTGGCAGGATCCTCCGTCACGTTATAATACTTTTTAATCAATTCTAAATTAACTGGATACTCCGTTTTTTCAGGTGATGGTTGGCCAAAAAAGTTGATACCCGCAGGAGTAATTCTTTTCGGGATATATACTGTTTTTCCTTTTTGTATTGGCAAAGTCTTATTTTGATTTTTAATCATCACAACAGACTTTAATTGTGCATCATAACCCGCTTTCATAAATTCAGGTTTTCCCACAATAGCTTTGGTCTCCATAGGGTCTAGATAGGAATTTTCGAATAATCCCACTCTGAAAATATTTAAAAGCAAACGCACCGCTGACTGCTCAAAACGTTTACGCATAAAACTTTCCCCATGTTCCTTCACGCCCATCTGGTAAGCCTCAAGCACCGGATTGATATCATTATTTCCGCCAAATTGATCCACCCCGGCCATCATAACTTTATAATGTCTTTCGGCAACACTTAATTTTTCAACACCCCATGATTTACCTGCAAAGACATCAGGTGTAGCTCCTTCATTCGCAGTAATCAACCAATCGGTACATACAACTCCTTCATAACCAAATTTATTTCGCAGTAAATCCGTAACAATATATTTACTAAATCCGTTACCCACATTTTCACCGTACTTTTTATCCTGATTATAAGAGATGGTATAATATGGCATTACTGCTGATGCTTTCTTGGTGCCACCTTCCAATTTAAATGCACCATCAACAAAAGGTTTCAAATGAGTTTCAAAATTATTTCCCGGATAGACCGCAAATTTCCCATAAGCAAAATGACCGTCACGACCACCTTCTTCCGGACCACCGCTTGGCCAGTGTTTTACCATTGCGTTGACACTTAAATTACCCCATCCTTCATAAGCATCAATGGATTTTGGTGAAGTTTGAAATCCATCAACATAGGCTCTTGCCATATCTGTTGCCAGTTTTGGGTCTTCGCCAAAAGTACCCACAAAGCGATTCCATCTTGGTTCTGTTGCCAGATCGATCTGCGGTGACAATGCAGTTGCGATTCCAAGAGCTCTGTATTCTTTAGCAGCAATAGTTCCAAATTGTTTTGTAATTGCCGGATCAAAAGTTGCGGCCAATCCCAATTCTTCAGGCCATTGTGAGATCGCCCCTCCTGAACCAGCATTGTATTCTGCATCTTTATTCGCTCCGTTTCTTGGATCAGAGCTGTTATTCGCAGGTATTCCCACTCCAATACCTTCCACTAAGGCTTGTATGTTATTATTCCATTCAGCTGCAACTATTGGACTTTCAACGGAAGTCATCAGCACGTGTCGTAAATTATCTTTCGTCAAAAATGCAATTTGTTGATCTGACAAATCAGAAGGGTTGGAGCCACTTTTAGAAAATGGTTTTCCATTATACGTTCCCGTAAACATACCGCCTTCTGGCGCGGGAACAGCCTGGTGCCTGCTGTATAGCATTAATCCGGCCATTTGCTCCACTGTCATTTTAGCCGCAAGATCTTTGGCACGTTCTGCAACCGGTTTTCTCCAATCTTCATAAATATCGAGAGATCCGTTTTTATTCAGGTCCTTAAAAGCTAAACCATCCACTTGTATAATGTTTACACCAGATTTTGGAGAATATCCCAATGCTTGTCCTCCTTGGTTTTGAACGATATTATAAGATCCCTTAGGTGTCTCTGTCCATTTTTTTTGGGCATACGAATGCGTTCCAAGAAGAACCAGTAACGCAGGCAGTACTATTCCTTTTTTCATACTTTTGGTTGTTTTTTAGTTACGTAAATAGCTAAAATAGCTTCACTTAAGAATCGATTATTTTATTTTTGGTTGAGAATAATTTTCTTTCTTGTCTTTGCGTTTTTCATTGTTTTCAACAAAAAAGTTTTCAAATATATAAATAATGTGTCACAATAACACAATGAAACAAAAAACATTGTTAAAACATAGCTATAACTAACTAAAAATAACGATTTTGCAATGATCCTACCAGCAAGAGAACAATTCCATCCTTGACAAAAAACAAAAAAGACCATCAATACTGATAGCCTTTTACTCATTATTTTCTTTAAATAGGAAAACTTACTTCAGCTCTTTTATTTTAATATTTCTTAAAGACACCCCCTTTGCCCAATCCTGAAATGCAATTTTACCGCTAGTTGCTTTTCCAAAAGACGGGAATTTTCCCAAATTACTTCCTGCAACCAACTCTTTCCAGCGACTGCTTTTTATATCTTCCTGACCCGTTAAAATACCATTTAACCAAAATGTAATTTGGCCATTTTGCTGAAGAATCCGGGAAGTATTCCATTTGCCAAATTTTTTGGGCTGTACTTTATTTTTTAATGGAGACAAGCTATAAATACATCCCGATAAGCGCTTTTCATCTTTCAAATCATGGCTTGAAGCATTTGCATTATCCAAAAGTTGATATTCAGGACCTGTTGTCCAGGCTGTTGGAAACTCGGCCGCTTCCTGAACATTGATGAATACACCGCTATTTCCTCCTTTTGTAATCTTCCATTCGAAAGTTAAATCATAGTTCTCATAACTCCTATCGCTAACGAGGTCTCCACGGACAACTTTTTCTGTATTAGGATCACATACCAGTTCTCCCTCCGCTACTGACCAAGCTGATTGAATAGTACCTTCATTGTAAATGTGCCAACCGTTGGTTGTTTTTCCGTCGAAAAGCAGTTCCCAACCCTCTTTTATTTCGTCTTCCGTCAGCGTATTCTGATTCCCGGTGTTCTGAGAATAGGAAACTAAACCCATGGAAAAAATAAGCATACAACTCCAGATGGAGAACTTGTTTTGTTTCATCATTTTAAGTTAAAATTCATTACAAAATGGATATCCTTTTTCTATATTACGGATTTATGGTTCCTGTTTTTCCAGAAGAAAACAACTCATGAAGAGAAAACCATTTCCAAATATAAAAAATAAAGTGTCGTTACAACACAATGAACATGTAAATCACTTTAAAAGTAAATTAGAACTCACTATAAATGTGAATTTTAACACAATTAAAACAAATGCAAATTCCGTATTGCTTTTACGAAAAGCATAAAATAAAAAAGCCCGACATTCTTGTCAGACTTTTAAAAGCTCTTCTATTAAAAAGAAACCATAAATGGAATCACTATTGAATTTATAGAAACAATAAAATCAAGGTCAGCATAAGACCGGCCGCAGTAAAATACAATCCTTTTTTGAATATTGACGTTGCAGGCATGAACATCCAGAAAGAAGAAACCACAAAAAATAAAAGCGAAAGACCAAAAAAGACATTCAAAAAGAACAAAGGATCTCCGGATTTAGCTTTATGAAGATGGGTCATTTTTTCGATTACCATAGGCAGTTCTTTTGTTTTATAGTCGGCTGCTCCTGTTTTTTTGTTGTAAGTTCCATCCTTAAAATAAACGAAATCACCTTCCTCACGTTCAGCTTTAAAGCCACGAATCTTCAACATGCGGCCTAAATCTTCTCCACTGGCATTTGGTTTCACCGTTTTAATGACCTGCTTTTCTTCTTTCAAAAAGTCAGAGTCCCTAAAAATTAATATGATTCCACTTAAGGCATAAACGGCCATAATTCCGGCAAGGAAAAAGCCTAAATAACGATGAACAATGCGCATTGTACCACCGGGCTTACGTTTTTTTGACATAATTAAACAGATTTTAAATTAAAATATAGTAATCGCTTCTAAATTTCTAACGGGTGAATCATCGCTATTTATGTTCCTATAAATTGCAAATGAAAACAGTATAATAGACAAGTCGAGTTTTTACTTTCAAAAGATATAGTATGCCCAGTTTTACCCTTTTAATTCGTTTTGACAAACAACCAACACAGAGGTTTAATAATAGCGCACTTTATTATTAAACGATATCGTATTACTAAATAAAGAAGCTAGTAGAAAAATCTAATTTGAAATGGATTTACACGATGATGCATGAACATAAAAAAACCGAGATTGCTGTCGGGATTATAAAAGTGCCGCCTAGCGCTAAAAAAATCATGCAAAAATGTGAAAATTCCGGATCACTAAAGAGATTAAAAAAGTAAATCTTAAAACCTCAAATTTAATAGTGGCGACACTTCCACTAGTATTTTCAGAACCTTTTTAAAAGCTTATACGTCTATAGCATCATAAACAATTACCTTTTCCCATAAATGAGAATGGTTCTTTATAAAATCCTGATGAATCGGATGGTCCTGATATACTTTTTGACCGGCTTCATCGTCAAAAAACATAAGCTCTGAAACATCCCAAGAGGTATCGACAACCTCACGCTTCTCGGTGGAAGCTAAAACTCCCACATGAATTTGACGAATAGTTGGAATTGCCGCTAAGGTTTTTAAACCGGAAATCAATTGTTGTCTATCAGCCTCCGACTGGGGGTTCTTTAACCAAAAAAACACATGGTGTAACAGGAATTTTTTCTTCGGACGAGCCGTAAATCCCATAATACCGGCAATTCCAAACAAAGCCGCAGAGCCAATAAATCTTCTTCGTATCATCTTTTAATTTATTTTAATATGTAAATATCGAAATTTAAAAAAAGAAAAAGAGAAAAGGAATAATTTATTTATAACTAGTCTAAAATAACATCATCCTATCTCGAAGAATTTCATTATAAAACAAAAAAGCCTTTACATTGCTGTAAAGGCTATAAGAAGCTCCCCTTTTCTACGAAAGATGCAGCTATCAATCGCTGATTATTTACATAACTATTTGGAAGTTAATTTCTTAATATATTGAAATATTGCAGGAAGAATTAAATACCATCCTGTTTTTCCTCTTTCTTATTAGAAACCTTTAATGCTCTTTTTATTACTTTCAAATCTTTGAAGTACCCAATGGTGGCAATATCAACATAAAGACCAACTCCTCCTTTTTTAACTTTACCCAACATTTTATCAACGATAAAAGATGAGTATTTCATATTGTTAACGAACATTTCAGCAGTTTCTCCATTTACTTCAATTCTCATCGTTATCCATTCTTTTAATGCAACAGGTGCAGAACCCTCATAAGAACCAGCAGGATAATTCTTTCTCAAAGTTTCGAACTTTGCATGAGGATACGAAAAATATTGAACGGCATGGTTTCTAAACATTTGGTTGGATGCTCTACCTACTTTAGGTCGTAAATATATTGACTCAAAAGCAGAATCGTTTTCTTCAATTCGATAGTACAAACCAATAAATCCGGCTGCACCAGCAAAAGGTGATGGGTCTTGGATTTGACTATACATTTTTACTTCAATTGTTCCATTTTCAAAATCATTTAATCCAACCAATTTTGCATAATGTGGCTCGTCAACAGTAGATTCTAAACGATTTACGTCAAAAGGCAATGCTTTTAAATCTCTTTCAATTTTAAGAACATTTTCTCCCTGAAATTTAATGATTGAACCTGTTACGTTATGCATTTCAAACTCTTGTTTACCTAACTTTAGCTTTGTTTGAGCAATAATTGTTGGGGGCAGAACCAATTGAAAGATCACTGTTAAAATAATAAGTTTAATTTTTTTCATTTTAGTTTCGATTTAATAAATTCATAATTCTATTTTTTTTACAAAGTTATTTCAAATAGTATATATTTGTAACTAATTTAGTAAATACAAGTAACCAAAAGGTAACCAGAATTATGTCCAATAGATTTATCGATAACCCCTTGAATTGTCCCGTAACGCGAACGATGAGTATCATCGGTGGTAAATGGAAACCTATTATACTTAACTGTATTGGAGATAGAACTATCCGATTTGGAAAACTAAACCAAATTATTCCTTCAATATCAAATAAAGTATTGGCTGGCGAATTGAAAGAATTAGAACAATATGGTTTGGTTCATAGAATTGAATTCACTGAAATGCCACCGAGAGTTGAATATTCTTTAACTAATGCCGGGAAAACATTACTACCTATATTACATGAACTTGCAAATTGGGGTAATACACTTATAGCAAAGAAAATAATTAAAGAATTTGCGTAAGTCCTAATTTTTTAACCTCCTTATAATTGTCAGGGTAAACCCGCACCCATCTTAGTATTTTCCATTCTTAAAATTACTCCAATATTGTTGGAAGTGATTATAATTATTTACTGAATGTTTAACCTATGTTTGACTTGTAAAAACAAAAAAGCCTCTGCATTGCTGTAAAGGCTTTAAGAAGCTCCCCTTATTGACAGAAGCTGCAGCCAAAACTATCTTTATGAATACATAACTACAAGAAAATCAAATTGTTAGGCTTCGTGTAATTTTACTTGAAGTTATTCAATAATCAATAGTCCGATTTTTTAGCTCTTACAACTAAATCTGTATCGATTAACTCTAAAGACAAAACCATATCTTTAACCGTTTCCTTATATTTCTTAAAATGGGGTGTTAGAATATGAGATTGATAGGCATCAAGATTGGCGTAAACTTCAAAAATAGTGATAGCACTCGCATCTTTTTTATCGGCAACTGCGGTGTAGGACAATACCCCAGTCTCTAATTTAATCGCTGTTTCCATTTGCTCTTGGAGGGCGGACTTATACTTATCCAATTGATTCGCATCGACCTTTATTTTAGCAATTCTGTACATTTTATTTGAATTCTGTGCTTTTAATTGAATACTTGTTAATGTCAGCATAAAAATTAAAATAGTTACCATTGAACTTCGAGTGAACATACTATTACTTTTATAATTTTTTCAAGATATAAGGTTGGCCAGGAGCTAAAACGATAATCCTATCCGGATTAACTACTCGACTTTTCAATTTTTCAGGGTCTCCATTAAATGGAATAAAATCGGGAGCATCAACAAACCCCCAATGTCCCAATAATAATGGGGTGTTTGGATAGGTATTAGCAATTTTTACAGCACCTTCCAATCCTGAATGAAAATCAGCATCTTCTGAATAATCAAAAAGAATCAAATCTGGAGTGGGCATATGTAGTTGTTCTTGCATAAATCTTGAATCTCCTGGAGCCCAGATTGTACCATCAGGTGTATTAAACCAAAAACCACAAGCATCGCTGGGTGAATAATATCTTTGTCCAGGTTTTGGGAAATTATTTTGCCAATCATGGTCTGCAAGAGTCAATTTTACAGCAACTTTTCCCACCTGAAAGGACTCTCCAATATAATGTCCATATGACTTTAATCCATCATTTCGCATCAAAGAATCTACATAAATTGTTGAATGAAATTCTTTAACAATCGCAGACATGTCTTTACATGTTTCCACGCTATAATGGTCATTGTCACTATGGGTTGCAAATATAGCATCGAGTTGAGGAACAGACTTTGGTTTGATAGGGAAATCCATCAATAATGGCATATCATAACCTTCTAATAGTGGGTCAATCATAAATTTTGTACCCCTACTATTTACATAAAATCCGGCCATCCCTAACCACCTAATGGTTGTCGAATTGGAATTTGCAAATGCTTCCTTACCGAATTGAACCGTTTCAGGTGCTTTGGCCTGATACTTCTTAACTATTCTTACACTATCTGTAATTGATTGAGCATTTACAGAACAAGAAGCTAGTATAAGAAAGAATAAGAACGATTTTGATATAATATACATTGTAATGAATTTTAGACTACAAACTTCGGAACAATTATGTTTTTGATTGTTATATTTATTCCCTATTGTCTTACCATTTTTCCGGATTTTAATTTAATCATCATAAAATATATTAAATTTGTTATGAACTTAATTGCCAATGAAATGCAGGAAATTTCTAAAATAAAAATTGTTTCGTCTTTTAATAGTGAAAGAGGGCAAATTACATTGCATCCTTTGGTAAGTGTATTAGACCAATCAAATTCTTGTACAATCAGGCAGACTCGTTATTTGTCAGAATTATATATTGTCTTTATGAAAGACTCAAAATGCGAGGAATTGAAATACGGAAGAAACCACTATGATTACGAAGAAGGTTCGTTGCTTTTTATTGCTCCGGGTCAATTATTTGGCTTTGAAAATAAGGGAAAAATGATACAACCTTCAGGTTGGTCTCTATGTTTTCATCCTGACTTAATTCGAGGAACGCATCTTGCAAAATCTATCAGAGAATATAGTTTTTTTACCTATGACTCAAACGAGGCTTTACATGTTTCGGTAAAAGAACGTAATGAATTATTAGATTGTTTACATAAAATTCAACAAGAATTAGCCCAACCTCTTGATAAACATAGTCGAAAACTTGTTGTAAATAATATTGAACTATTCCTGAATTATTGCAGCCGTTTTTATGATAGACAGTTTATAACTAGGGAATTTGCAAATAAAGACATCTTGAGCAATTTTGAAGAAAGATTAAATAACTATTTTCATTCAAATAAACCCATTGATTTTGGATTACCCTCTGTGGCTTTTTTTGCCAAAGAACTTCATCTATCAGCAAAATATTTTGGTGATTTGATAAAGAAAGAAACTGGAAATTCTGCACAAGATTTTATACATCTAAAATTGATAGATGTTGCAAAAGAAAAGGTTGTTGATTCATCAAAGTCGATAAGTGAAGTCGCATATAACCTAGGATTCAAGCATCCCTCACATTTTACAAGATTCTTTAAACAAAAGTTAGGTAAGTCACCAATTGAATATAGGAACTTGAATTAACCTATTTTTTCAAAAGATTCGAAACTATAGCTCACTGATATGCAACAAAAAAGCCTCTACATTGCTGTAAAGGCTTTAAGAAGCTCCCCCTCTTGGGCTCGAACCAAGGACCCTCTGATTAACAGTCAGATGCTCTAACCAACTGAGCTAAGGAGGAAACTGTATGTTATAATTTGCGTATAGGAACGTTGTTGTTGCTTATTGTTGATGTGTTATCTTGTTCTAAGCGGTTGCAAATATAGGGCTAAATTTGATTGTTGCAAATAATTTTTTAATTTTTTTTAATTTTTTTTATCGCCCAATTATGGCCTTGTAAATGTCATTTCCATTGGCAAATAATAATAGGCTGATAAGTAATACAAAACCAACCATTTGGGCATTTTCCAAGAATTTGTCGCTTGGTTTTTTACCACTGATCATTTCGTATAATAAAAACATCACATGGCCGCCATCAAGTGCCGGAATAGGCAATAAGTTCATTACCCCAAGCATAATTGATAACAAAGCGGTAATCGTCCAGAATACTTCCCAGCTCCAGGTATTAGGAAAAATATCAAATATGGCTTTAAAACCACCCACTTGTTTGTAAGCACCGGTACTCGGACTGAAAATCATTTTCAATTGTTTGCCGTAACCTACCAATTGGTTTTTTCCTTTTTCAATTCCTACCGGAATAGAGGCCAATAAACCAAATTCTTGTTTGCTCACTTTGTAATAACCCAACTTTTCAAGAGATTCCATGCCAAGACCTCCCAGTTGAACGCCTAGTTTTCCTTCGTTATTGACTGTTACGTTTACTTGTTCTTCTTTTTGATTTCTCAAAATGGTTGCCGTAATGGTTTTTCCTTTGTTGTTCTCCAGTATGGTTTTGGCTTCGTCAAAATATTTCGTTTTCTGTCCGTTAAGAGCAACCACAATATCCTTTGGTTTTAATGTCGTATTTTTCGATTCGGCAGCAACCGCGCCAATCGCAAAAGGCATTCTCAATTCAACCAAAGGTCTTTTTTCTACTTTTGATAATTGATCGATAAAATTATGAGGCAATGTGATTTGTTGCTCGGTTCCGTTTCTTTCGATTAAAACCTGTTTTCCCATCACTATTTTTCCGTTAATATCATTGTCGAATTTTATGATTTTTTCACCATCCACCGCAATGATTTTGTCTCCGGTTTTGAAACCGGCCTGTTGCATCGCTTGGTTTTCGATTAATACACCATCCTTCAAATCGGTATTGGCAATATAAGTGTCACCATACACAAAGGCCATCCCAATGTAGATGATAAAAGCCAAAATAAAATTCACGGTAACCCCGCCCAACATAATGATTAAGCGTTGCCAGGCCGGTTTAGAACGGAATTCCCAAGGCTGGGAAGGCAAGGCCATTTGCTCTTTGTCCATACTTTCGTCAATCATCCCGGAGATTTTCACGTAACCGCCCAGTGGCAACCACCCAATTCCGTATTCGGTTTCACCAATTTTCTTTTTCAGTAGGGAATATTTAACATCAAAAAACAAATAGAATTTTTCGACTCTGGTTTTGAATAATTTGGCAGGAATAAAATGTCCTAATTCGTGAAGTATAATCAGTAACGATAAACTCAATAAAAATTGAGAAAGCTTGATAACTATTTCCATTTTTTAATTTTCTGTTCTTATATATTCGGCTAAAGTAATATTTTCTGTTTTAGTTGCAAAGGTTTAGGATTGGCTCGGGTAATAAATGTTTGTTAATAATTTTCATTTTAGTTTGCGTAGCGTAACTTTACGTTTCTTTTCAGATTAAAAAAATTAAAAATATAAATAGTATGGCATCGCAATTATTTTCTCCGATACAGATTAAAAGCCTTACCTTAAAAAACCGGATTGCCATTTCTCCCATGTGTCAATATTCGTCACAGGGTGGTTTTGCCAATGACTGGCATCTGGTACATTTAGGGAGTCGTGCCAGTGGTGGTGCGGGATTGATTATTCAGGAAGCAACAGCGGTGGCTCCCGAAGGACGAATTTCTCCCGAGGATATGGGATTGTGGAAAGACGAACACATACAAAAATTGCAGGATATCGTTCGTTTTATAAAAAGCCAGAATTCGGTTCCCGGAATCCAGTTGGCACATGCGGGTCGAAAAGCGAGTGTTTCGGCTCCGTGGCTGGGCAATAAAAAATTAGAGGTTTCGCAAGGCGGATGGCAAATTGTGGCTCCTTCCGCGGTGAGTTATCACGATAATGAAAGTGCTCCGCTGGCTTTGGATAAAGAGGGGATTCAAAAAGTAATTTCCGATTTCAAGGCCGCCGCTAAAAGAGCGGTGCAGGTGGGCTACCAGGTACTTGAAATTCACGCGGCCCACGGGTATTTATTGCACGAATTCCTTTCTCCGTTAACCAATTTCAGAACAGACGAATATGGCGGAAGTTTTGAAAATCGAATTCGATTCGTACTCGAAATTGTCGCTGCCACGCAGACGGAATGGCCTGCCGATTTGCCTTTGTTCGTCAGAATCTCGGCGACAGACTGGGCCGATGGGGGTTGGAATATCGAGGAGTCAGTACAGCTTTCTAAAATACTGAAAGAAAAGGGCGTCGATTTGATAGATGTGTCTTCCGGAGGATTGGTGACGCACCAACAAATTCCGTTAGGTCCGAATTACCAAGTGCCTTTTGCTGCACAAATAAAAAAAGAAGCCGGAATCTTAACCGGAGCGGTAGGATTGATTACTGAATCTAAACAGGCAGAAGAAATAGTAGCATCCGGAAAAGCTGATCTGGTGTTATTTGCCAGGGAAGCACTCCGAAATCCGTATTTAGGATTAAATTTTGCCAGGGAATTACAAGACGATGTGCCATGGCCAAAACAATACGAACGAGCTAAAATATAAATGATACATTAAGCATGTTGTTCTTGGTCTAAGTTTTAAACGTTGCCAAAGACGATTTCGCTTTTTAAAAACAAATTCTATGCAAAAAATCAGAACCGCAATACTTTCCTACGGCATGTCCGGAAAAGTGTTTCAAGCACCATTTTTAACGCTTCACCCGGGATTCGAATTCTTAGGCGCCTGGGAAAGAAGCAAAAAATTAATTCAGGCCGATTATCCTAATGTAAAAAGTTATGCCACTTTTGACGAATTGTTGGCCGATGATGTCGATTTGGTGGTGGTCAATACTCCCGTTGGAACCCATTATGAATATGCCAAAAAAGCTTTGTTGGCAGGAAAACATGCCTTGGTCGAAAAAGCCTTTACTACTACCGTTGCTGAGGCACAGGAATTGGTGGCAATAGCCCAGGAAAAAGGACTTAAATTGGCGGTTTTCCAAAATCGAAGATGGGACAGTGATTTTAAAACCGTGCAAAAAATTATTTCCGAAGGAATCTTGGGAGACATTGTAGAAGCCGAAATTCATTTTGACCGTTACAATCCTCTTTTGAGTCCGAAACAGCACAAAGAAACCGCCAATGCAGGAGCCGGAATTTTAAAAGATTTAGGGCCCCATATTATTGATCAGGCCTTGTGTCTATTCGGAAAACCAAAATCGGTTTTTGCCGATATCCGAATCACCAGGGAACACTCTCTTGTAGATGATTACATCGATATTTTGCTATATTATCCGGATTCCAGAGTTCGTTTGAAAGCCGGTTTTTTTGTTCGTGAACCCAATCCGTCGTATGTGTTTCACGGAAAAAAAGGTTCTTTCCTGAAACCGCGTGGCGATGTGCAGGAAGATGAATTGAAATGGGGTAAAAAACCAAATCAAACCACCTGGGGCACTGAGCTGGAAGCATTACAAGGTACTTTGCATACAGAAATTGACGGGAAAGTGGTGCGTGAAAAAGTGCCTACGCTACAGGGGAATTATTATGATTTTTTTGACGGTGTGTACAATGCCATTGCAAATGACCGCAGCGAACCGGTAACGGCAACAGACGGCGTGCATGTCATGCAAATTATTGAAGCGGCCATTCAAAGTAATGCCCAGCAGCAAGTGGTGCATTTGTAGCAAGTTGATTTGTTTACCAGAAAAGCAGTAATTCCGAAGTATTTGTAAACAATAACGTTGTAATTGTTGATAAATGTATTGTTGCGATACAATGGACAATTGCTTTTTGTATTTTTGCACCTTACATTCTAAAAATCCATTCTTTTGATTGATTTAAACTTTTTAGGCAGATCCAAAACTAAAGGGAAATACAAGAAAAACTATCGGGATGCCAAGGCTTCTTACCTGATTCGCATTCGATGGGCGGTATCTATGTTTTATTTTGGCATGGGCTTGTGTTTTGCCACTTGGGCCAGCCGAATCCCGGATATCAAATCGGCCTTGCATCTTAGTGAAGGAAGTTTGGGAACCATTCTGTTTGCTGTTCCTTTAGGACAATTAGCGATGATGTCTTTTTCAGGAAAACTGGTAACCCGTTTCGGGAGTCATCGTATCCTGCCTGTTTGTATTATGCTGTACGCTTTTAGTCTGACTAATTTAGGATTGGTGCAAAGTGACTGGCAACTGGGGCTCGCCTTATTTATTTTTGGAATCTGTGCCAATCTTACGAATATCTCTGTAAATACCCAAGGCGTGTACACCGAAGGGCTTTTTAAGAGAAACATCATGGCTTCTTTTCACGGGATGTGGAGTCTGGCCGGATTTACCGGAGCTTTGGTTGGTTTGGGAATGATGACCTTACAGCTCAATACCTATACGCATTTTCTCATCGTTGCGGCTATCGTAGGGGTGTTGGTGGCTTTTAATTTTAAATTCTTAATTAAGGCCAAGGAAAAAATGGTTACTGTCGAAAAGAAAAAAGGATTCCGAAAACCGGACAGTTCTCTGGTGATGCTGGGCGTCATTGGGTTTTGTTGTATGGCCAGCGAAGGGGTGATGTTCGACTGGAGCGGGGTCTATTTCAAGGATATTGTCAAAGTTCCGGGGCCACTAGTGGTTTTGGGGTATACTTCTTTCATGATTATGATGGCCAGTGGCCGTTTTTTCGGAGACCGTCTGATTCAAAAATTCGGGCGTAAGACCGTGATGCAAATCAGCGGTTGTATGATTTCTACCGGATTGTTTACCGCCGTATTTTTTCCCTATATAATTCCGGCAACCATTGCTTTTATGTTTGTGGGATTGGGGGTTTCAACTATTATACCTACGCTGTACAGTATCGCGGGCAAACATCCCACGATCCCAACAGGGGAGGCTTTAACAGCGGTTTCCAGCGTGAGTTTCTTCGGGTTTTTGATGGGGCCGCCTATCATAGGGTATATCGCCGAGGTGTCCACTTTACGATTTTCCTTCGCTTTTATCGGTATTTTTGGTTTTTTCATTGCCTTCATGGTTTCCCGAATCAAGGCGATTGAGTAATTTTTAGGAGCACACGATTTTCTTTCAAAATACGGATGCACCCGTTATCCGCTCTATCTTTTACTCCTTAAAGAAAGGAGTAAAAGGATGCCGCTGCTACCGGGGCTAGAGTAGAAATTATGCTGGTTGGAGAATGAATTAGAAGTTGTTTTTTTGAAAGGGTTTTTATCATAGAAACATCAGTACCAAAAATCAGTTTGAATCCGTGTTTTCGATGCATCGAATCGGCTCCATCCGCGTGCCATTCAATGTACAACAGCTTATTTTTCAGGCTTTCGATAAAAAGTAAAAATAATAACAATAAATTTTCATTCTAAATAGTTTTTTTCTTACTTTTATAAAACAGATTGAATCTGTGTTGGGTACGATTACCAATACCACATTTATATAGTTACTAAATACCCTTTGCCTTCGGGCAGAAAATTCCAAAAACAATTTTTTCCTTTTTTTTCTTTATCCTATTTCCGGATCTGTTGGTTTGTTACTTCAAAATAAAACCAATCGGGAAAAGATTGTTTGAACATTGTTCTTGCTGACAGAACGAAAATAGGGTTAAGAATTTGTATTCATTTAACAAATTAAGCCCCCGATTCGTTTATGAAAAAAATCACATTATTGATTCTCTTTTTCAGTGTTATCCCTTTTCTTTATGCCCAGTCCAAAACAGGCGTTTTCGGAAAAGTAGTGGATGCTAAAATCCATACTCCATTGGTCAACGTTGTTGTCACGGTACAGAATGCCAATCTCATGCAACTCACCACTACCGAAGGGGATTTTGTCTTTGAAAATCTGCTCCCCGGAAACTATTTGTTGCTTTTTCACAGCCAGGGTTTCACCGACAGCGTGTTTCCGATAACGGTAATGCCGGGACAAAACCTCGATTTAGGTACCATACTGCTGGAAGAGGTGACAGGCAATGAGCAGCAGGCCAATTTAATTGCCTTGGACGAGAGTGATGTAGAGGATGACAACAGCAACTCCGAGAACACTTCCGGATTGTTACAATCCTCCAAGGATGCGTTTTTGCAGGCCGCTGCCTTCAATTGGGGACAGGCCCGGTTTCGGCTTCGGGGATTAGACAGCGAAAACGCCACCGTCATGATTAACGGCATGGTGATGAATAAAATATACGGCGGAAGGCCGCAGTGGGGCAATTGGGGCGGTTTGAATGATGCCACCCGGAATCAGGAATTTACCATCGGTACGGCGCCATCCGACTATCATTTTGGTGGAATCCTGGGAACACAACAAATCAATACACGGGCTTCGGCATACAGAACAGGTTCCCGAATCAGCTTTTCGGGAACGAATACCAATTATACTTGGCGCACGATGGGAACTTATGCTTCCGGCATGGGAGACAGCGGTTGGGCGATGGTGGTTTCGGCAGGGAAACGGATGGCGCAGCAAGCTTATTTCGACGGAACCGATTTTGATGGAAATTCTCTTTTTATCAGTGTCGAAAAAAAACTAAATGACCAACATTCGCTTAATCTTTCCGCTTTTTATACGCCCAATTCCAGGGGAAAAAATTCACCCAATACCGATGAGGTGACCCAATTAACGTCAGAAAAATACAATTCCTATTGGGGTTTTCAAGAAGGGCAAAAACGAAATGCCCGAATTAAAACCATTGAAGAACCTATCGTGATGTTGAATCATTTTTTTAAAATAAACGAACAGGCCAATCTCAACACAGGACTCATGTACCAATGGGGAAAAATAGGCAACAGCAATTTGGATTTTCAGCAGGCCAACAGTCCGGATCCTGCTTATTACCGAAAAATGCCCAGTTATTACAGCGCTTTATACGCACCGGATGATGGGGAATTTTCGGGAGCCTTTACTCCAGATGCCGTCAATGCACAGAAAAACAAAGACGCTTTTCTGGCGTATCCCCAAATCAATTGGGAGGCGATGTATCAGGCCAATCAAACGCCGGTTTTAGACAGTAACGGAACGATTGTAGGGTATGAAGCGGCCAAAAGCCACTATGTGTTGTACGAAGACCGAACGGATGACAAAACCATGGCAGGGAATTCAAACTTCAATGCCCAGTTTGATGAGCATATTATTTTTAATGCCGGAGGGACGTTTCGCTTTTTAAAATCACACAATTATCAAAAACTGACTGATTTGTTGGGAGGTACTTATTTTGAGGATATTGATGCTTTCTATGATGGCAATCAAGCCCAGTCTGATTTGAATCATCCCAACCGGCAAGTGAAAGTGGGTGATGCCTACGGCTACAATTACAATTTTCTGGCGACCCATTTCGAGGCCTTTTCCCAGTTTAAATTTTCGTATGATAAAGCCGATTTTTATCTGGCGCAATCATTCGCCAGTGCTGCTTATCAAAGAGAAGGCTTGTACAAAAACGGAATCTACGAGACGATTTCTTTTGGAAAAAGTGAGCGGGTGGTTTTTGAAAATTTTGGATTCAAAGGTGGTCTGACTTATAAAATATCCGGAAAACAATTGTTGCTGTGGAATGGCTCCTACAGAACCAAAGCGCCGTCGATTCGCAATACCTTTCCCAATGCCCGATTGAATAATGCCATCGTTGCGGGTGTGCAAAGTGAAAATATAAGCAGCCTGGATCTGACCTATATGTATCGTTCACCAATTATTAAAACCCGACTGACAGCCTATTATGCGGCGATAAAAAATGCGGTTAAAACCTCTTTTTTCTATGCCGAAGGCATTTTTGATAATGAGGCGGGCTATACGAACACCAATGCTTTTGTGAGTCAGACCTTGACAGGCTTGGATAAAAAGAATTGGGGAGCAGAACTCAGTTTCGAATACCAACTGAGTTCTAGTTTTAAAGCGACCGCCTCGGCGGCTTATGGACGGTTTACTATCGACAGTAATCCCAATGTGAGTATTAATAACGATGCGGTGGCTTCACCGGAAAATACAAATCCTTCTTATGATTTCGGAACGGCAATCCTCAAAAATTACAAACAGGCCGGGATGCCACAACAGGCTTATGCGTTGGGAATCGAATATCGGGATCCCAAATATTGGTGGATGGGCGCCAACTTAAATTATCTGACAGATACTTATATTGATGTGTCTCCCATTTCCCGAACCAGCCGGTTTTATATCAATCCGGCCAGCGGGTTTCCTTTTCCGGAAGCCACCGAAGAAAGAGCTGCGGTATTGTTGCAACAGGAAAAATTCGATCCGGTGGTGTTGCTGAATGTCATGGGCGGAAAATCGTGGCGTATCAAAGGGAAAAATTTGGGACTCTTTGTCAGTATTAATAATATTCTGGGGATGAGCTATAAAACGGGAGGCTATGAACAAGCCCGAAATGCCAATTTCAGGCAGCTCAATCAGGATGTTTCCAGTGGGACGCCCAATTTCGGGAACAAATATTTCTATGGCTATGGCAGAACCTATTTCCTCAATTTGTACCTCAATTTATAATTCAAATCAGCAACGAGTATGAAAACCTATCCTAACATCACATTTCTTTGGATTACCTTTATTTGCTTTTTTTTGGCATGCGAAACGAATGAAACAGCGGTTCCTAAACTGCAATGTACCCAGCCCGATTTCACGGTGAACCGATCCGTGGCAGAAGTGCATGCCGATGCCCATTCGATAGTAGCCAAATATCCCTATGACGATATTATCGAAGCCTATGTGGTTTCGAGTGACGAATCGGGGAATTTTTTCAAGACGATATCGTTTCAAACTTTGGCGACTGCCACCACTCCATCCATCGGATTTAGCGTTCCGGTTGATGCCACGAACACCTATATTGATTATAGATTGGGGAATAAGGTGTATGTGAAATTAAAAAATTGGTATACCGATATTAATTACGGGAGTTTACGAATTGGGGATATGTATGTCAATTCTTTGAATGAAGGAGGCGTGGGGCGATTGTCCCAGAATGAGTATAAAAAAGTGCTGCATCCTTCTTGCACCAACGTCAGCGAAGCGCTGTTGGTTCGGCAAATGGCTATTCCGGATTTATTGCATGATGCTAATTTGAATACCCTGGTCGAATTGTCGGACGTTCAGTTTACAGCGGCAGCCACCGGACGCCATTATTATGAAGAGGCGAATGATGTTGGTGGAGCGACCAATTGGAACATCATCGATAAACAAGGGAATCAAGTGATTCTAAGAACCAGCAGTTATGCTGATTTTGCTTCAAATGTAGTGCCGAATGGCATACTGAAAATAAGGGGTGTTTTGACGAAATATGCCTCCGATTATCAATTGATGGTGCGTTCCGAAAAAGATATTGTATCGTCCGGAATCAAGAGAGAGCCTTTCTTTTCAGAGGATTTTCAGACGGTGGTGGATAAAACCAATTTGAGTCTGCCGGGCTGGTCCAACATTGTTCAAAGCGGTTCTTTGTTTTGGAAAGGAGGGGTATATTCCGGAAATGGCTATGCGGAGTTTGCCATTAGCGGCACAAAGGTAAATTCGAATATCGCCTGGTTGATTTCCCCGAAAATTGATATGGATGTACATACCAATGAGATGCTAACCTTTAGAACTGCCCAGCATCATCTGGATGTAGATTCGCCTCTGAATACCATTGAGGTCTATGTTTCCGGGAATTTTGACGGACTGAATGTCACCAAAGCGACTTGGATCCCTCAAACGGTTATTTTACCCACCCAGGCCACGCCCTGGTATCAGTTTGTGGGAAGTGGCGGAGTCAATTTGTCTTCGTACACCGGAAAGATTAATATTGCCTTCAAATATATTGGATCCGGGAAAAATCTAGCCCTGGATGGCGCTTTCCAGATTGATGATGTTCAAATCTACGGGGATTAGTTTAGCTGGTATTTCTTTTCAAGATAGGGTGCTAATTTTTTATAAGGAATTATTGCCCAATCTAGAAAATTGCATATAGTGGAATTAGTGAAACAAAATAATAATCCTTGTTTTGTAATTGCAAAATTAGGTAATGCCCAAGTGATTACTTTGTCTAAATCGCAGTTGCTAGTTTTCATTTTTTCGGGGTAAAGTTCATTTAAAATTGAAAAAACTTTAGGAGCAAACACTTTTTTTCGGTATTCATAAGTTTCCATAATTTCATTTGCTTCAGGTTTGGTGTTTTTTTCGTCAAACCAGAGTATGCTTTCTAAATCAATTGGTTCTCCATTTTGAAGGCTTAAAGTAAATAGTTGCTGTGATTTTACGGTGTTTTGTGTTTTTAAAGTGTTATTAGAAATAATTTTAAAGCTGATCAATTCTTCATTGAGATATAGTATCTCCGATTGAATGTTCAAGCTGTTTCTATTTGGATTAAAAAGAAAATAATCATGAATAAGTGATAGTTGCAAGGATTCTAATACATTATTGATGCTGTCACAGTTTGTTTTTTTGTTTTCATTGTGTAGTCTAAAAAAAGAAATACCCGATTCTTTTTCTGAATACCAGTCCAGGCTAAAATTTTTGGAAATCTTTTCCGTTCTTATTTTAGCTAAATCGATTATAGAAATTTTATAAGCATCATAAGGGTCTAATTCTCTGTTTTTGGAATAAAAATTATATTTTGAATCCAGATTAATCGCGATGGGATTGAGAATGATGTTTATTTTTTTATTGGAACCTTCACGCCAAAATCCTTTCCAACTCCCATTTTTATCTTCTTTGATGACTAAATTTATTTCCTTATTTTGATTGTCAATTGAATTGAATTGCCAGACATTTCCAATAAGATTTCCTTCCAGATAATGATCTGTTTTTTCATCTTCAAAATAATAGTTCATATAACGAACTGTAGACTCATCGTAACATTTGATTTTTAATAGTAATGTTCGTTCTCCAATTTTACCTTGAAGGTAAAGCATCTTGTCAATATGAGCCCATAAATCACCAGATTTCGTGAACGAAGACACAAAAAAAGCGATGATGAAAACTAAAATTAAAGTTCTGTTTTTCATTTTTTTATTAAAAAAAAGCGGCCCGTAATCATTTTTGAAAACGAGCCGCCTTGTTATTTTATTGTTTAAGAAAGTGCTCCAACAAAAATAGACTATTTATAGTAGTGTTGCATTTTCAACCGTTTGTTTTTTAGTTTGAATTGGCAAACGGATTCTATTATTGATAAATATAAGTCAATATTGAATTAGAATACGAACCCTTTTTATCAATGGTTTTGATTTTTATTTGATAGGTTGAATTTAATATAGCCCCAAAATCTGCAACAGATGTTTGTGTTTGATTGGTTAATGATTGAATTACAGTATTGTCTTTTTTGATTTCAATATCGTATTTCAATTCACTTGCATTCGAATCCTCATCTTTCCCTGCCCATGAAAGTGAAGCCATCCTAGTACTGTTATTTATACTAAAATTGATAACAGCTGCGTAAGGGACATAGTTTCCAATAGGAGTTCCCGGTGTAGTAAAAGAATTGGTTGCACTAGTTTTTACTCCGTCTTTATTCTTAGCCTTAATAGTCCAAGAATAGGTTTTTCCTTTATCCAGAACAGCTTTATAAGAAGTAGTAGTAATTTCTTGATTTACTACTTCAGTTCCTGATTGGGTTACCACTAAAACATATGAAGTTGCATAGGCTGTTGTTGCCCAACTAAAGCTGATTTCAGCTTTAGCAGTATTACTGGCAACAACAGTATAATCACTGCAAGTTTCTCCATTAATCGGTAATGACAAAACAGGCGTTCCAGGTAAGTTTACCACAGGTACAGCTGGAGAGTCGCTTCCGCCTCCACCACAAGAAACGAGAAGTCCTAATCCTATAAAAAGGAATATTGTTTTTATATTTATAATTTTCATATATGTAAAATTTAATTTGTCAGAGGTCACACCCGCCGCGGCGGGTCGCCTTTTTATTTATCGGTGTTTGCTTCACTGAGTTAATATTTTTCATAGGTGTTCAGTGAATTTCATTTGCTTTCACAAACCTTTAGTTAGTGGCGATTTCATTTCAAAATAACTTTAAATGTTTTTACCTCTGTTTCTTGTGTAATTTTTACCAAGTAGATTCCTGATGCATATCCTGTTAAATCAATATTTTTTGTGTTTTCAGCATTTTTCTCAAGTAATAATGTTCCTCCATTAGTGTATACTTGTATTAAACCTTTGCTGGCACCTTCAATATAAAGGATGTCAGTTGTTGGATTTGGATGTACTGTTATAGAAGGACTTATCGTAAAATTATCTTGTACAATTCCTTGACACTCGCTGTTAGTTTCTATAGTTACGGCATTAGTTGCTTGAAGTAAACTAGCATCAATCTCAATTTTAGAAGTTTCGCTAGTAGCCGTAATGTAAGTTCTTAAAACACCGTTTATAGTTACAATATATTCATTACTTCCAGAAACAGTATAGCTAACCGTTTTATCCGTTTCTACCCTTTTAGCCGTGATATCAGTAATTTCATTTACTACTACACCGTAGCTTTCTTCGAAAGAAATAGTAGGTATAGAAACGGTAACTTGATAAGTTCCTTTAGCAAGATTTGCTTGTTCCCAATTAGTTGTCGTAGTAATTGCTACATTAGTGAATGATTGGTTAATACCATTTCCGATAATTGTAATGTTATAGGTATAGGTATTCATGTCAGTAGCAATATTAATCTTACCATTAGCTTTACCAGGACAAGTTGGAGTTTCAACATATACTTTAAGTTTTGGAGTAGTATGTTTGAAAGTAATATTGCTAGCAGTAGTTGTAATTTGAGTTCCAGCATTACCGGCTAAGTCTGCAAAGTTAATTGTAAAAGGAATTAATCCTTCAGTATCTGCAGTTACCATAGTGTAAGTTGCTCTATAAGTATTCGTTGAAACAGTTGTAACGGTTACACTGTGCCCCGCAATGGTTACTGTTGGAGTTCCGATAGCTTCAGATGAGGTGAAGTTAAGGGTAACAGCATCGCCTTCTTTCGCAATTTTAGTATTTGCATTGTTTGAAGTAAATGTTACAGTAGGTAGCGTAGGTGCTGTACGGTCAAAAGTTACTGTTTTTGCATCCGTAGTTGTATTAACTGTGGCCCCAGTATTTCCAGTTAAATCCTTAAATTGAATTGCAAAAGCAACAATTCCTTCAGTATCTGTATTGGTCAATTGGTAAGTTGCTCTATAGTTGTTGCTACCAAGATTATTGGCACTTACTGTATGTCCGGCAATAGTTACGCCAATATTGGTAATACTTTCAGAAGATGTAAAGTTTAAAGTTACGGTATCTCCAGTTTTAGCTAAAGTTGTTGTAGCAGTACTAGAAGAAATAGTAGCTGATGACAAGACAGGGGCAGTATGGTCGAAAGTGACAGTCTTAGTGTCTGTAGTTGCTGTAACTGTAGTTGCTTGATCTCCGGCTGCATCCTTGTACTGAATAGAAAAAGTAATAATTCCTTCGGTATCTGAATTTGTCATTTGGTAGCTTGCATTGTAGTTGTTGCTTCCAAGGCTGTTGACTGTTACTGTATGTCCTGCAATGGTTACTATCACATTTGATATAGTTGATGTAGCTGTAAAGTTTAAAGTAACATTGTCTCCTGTTTTAGCTAAAGTAGTAGTAGCATTGTTAGAAGCAATGGTTACTGTACTAAGGTTTGTTGTGTTTTTGGTAAAATTAACATTGCTAGCAGCAGTTGTTACTTGTGCGCCGGCATTTCCAGCTAGGTCTGCAAAATTAATTGTGAAAGGAATAGTTCCTTCAGTATCTGCAACGGTCATAGTGTAAGATGCTGTATAATTCGTTGAAGAAACAGCTATTGTTGTTACACTATGTCCAGCAATGGTTAGAGTTGGTATTTCAATTGCTTCAGAAGCTGTAAAGTTCAACGTAACAATACTTCCCGGTTTAGCAATAGCATTGTTTATATTGTTTGAAGTAAAGGTTACATTAGGTAATGTAGGAACTGTACGGTCAAAAGTTACTGTTTTTGAATCAGTAGTTGTATTAACTGTGGCTCCATTATTTCCAGTAATATCTTTAAATTGGATTGCAAAAGGAACAACTCCTTCAGTGTCTGAACTTGTTAGTACGTAGGTTGCACTATAATTGTTACCACTAGGATTAGTTGCTGTTACTGTATGTCCTGCAATAGCAACGTTCAGATTAGTAATACTTTCAGAAGCAGTAAAATTCAAAGTTACTGTATTAGCTGTTTTTGCTAAAGCGGGTTTAGCATTGTCAGAGGCAATAGTTACGCTTGTAAGCGTTGGATTAGTATGATCGAAAGTATAGATTTCGCCAGTTGTAAATCCGCCTGTTAATGTATTACTTGAACCATCAGCAATTCCAGTACCACTAGCTTTCAAATCTAGGCGTAAGCTTCCATCGCCGCTAATAGTATTTACAGTAACATCATAAGCAGCAGCAGTTATAGCTGTTACCGAGGCTATAGTTCCAGTTGCAGTACCACCCGTAGCAGTTAGTGTAAAATCACTAGTTTCAACTCCGGTTACATCCGCTGAAAAATCTACATGATAAACAACAGAGTTTGCATTAGTAGTTGCTGCAGTAGGTGTTTTTCTAGTTATCCCAGTTACTCCTAAATTGGAATGACCTGCTATTGTAATTTTAGCTGTTGGAATGTTATTTACATCCATATCATACCCAATATAGTAGCTTGTATTTGGCGGTTGGTTATAGCCTGAGTTTTGCCAAGCAATTGCTGTACGGTATTGAGGATCATGCATTAATGTTGGGATGCGATACGTAGTAGGTGTGTCTGTGGTAAAAATAACAAGCCCTGTATTATCGGATCTGCGTAATATTAATTCTTCTCTCCAGTCTCCTAATATATCTGCTTGTAAACAAGGAGTACTTTTAGTGCTATTATTTGTTGAAACAGGAGCATCTTGATAGATCGTGTACAAACGCCCCGCACTTTTAGTGGTTGGACTCCATTTATCTATATAGGCTCTATCAAATAATTCTCGACCAAGGTCGCCATCCCACCAAATTCCAAAATTATAAGAAGGTACTGAGGCACTTATTGAATTTCCTTTAGAATCATACACATTACCGCCAGAAGAACCCCACATTTCATATCCTTTGTAATTAGGATCTAAATCGGCAGCCATAGAACGACCTACATCTCCAGTGGTTTCTATACCCCAGTTAGTCTGTCCTGTTTTAGCATCGTATTGTCTCAGTCCCATAGGGCTATAACTGCCTGGAGATTCCAGATTAATCCAGATTTCTTGTCCTGGACGGTCGAGATCCATATCAGTCATGTGTAGGGCATCACCATGTCCCATTCCATAAGTCCATAGTGGTTTTCCGTCATCGTTAATCACACTTGAACCATTAATTACTTCATCTTTTCCATCTCCGTCTACGTCACCTATTGTCATTTGGTGATTTCCTTGACCAGAATAGGCATTGTATTCAGGGTGGGTAGGGGCTTTACTGTCAAACTTCCATAACATGGTAAGTTGGCCATTTCGCCAATTGTAGGCTGCACGAACTAATCGGTTATAGTAACCACGACCCACGATTAAGCTTGGTTTGGCGCCATCAAGATAGGCAACTGCCGACACAAAACGATCCTGACGGTTACCATAAGTATCACCCCAATCGGCGGTGTTGTCACGGGCTGGTTGATAGGTTATAGTTGACATAGCAACACCTGTTAATCCGTTAAAAACGGTTAGGAATTCAGGGCCTTGTTGAACCCAACCAGAAGTACTACGATAGTCAACCGTAGCATTACCAATTACAGTTCCTTTACCATCAACAGTCCCGTCGGCCGTTTTTAAAATCATCTCGGCTTTACCGTCTCCGTCAAAGTCATACATCATGAATTGATTGTAATGTGGCCCGGCATTTACGTTGATTCCAAGGTCTATACGCCATAGTTTTGTTCCGTCCAATTTGTAGCAATCAAAAATTTGCTTACCGCTATAACCACCGGCATTGTCATTTACAATAGTAGGATCCCATTTTAAAATGACTTCATAAGTACCGTCTCCGTCAACATCCCCTACAGAAGCATCATTGGCGGTATAAGTATAAGTAGTCCCGTCAGGAAGAGTGCCTCCTGGAGGCATTTGAATTGGAATAAATAATTGATTATTATGACCACTAGTATTAAAAGTGTTGAGTGTCCATATATTTACAGGTGTTGTTTGTTGACTTTCAACTCCGTTTATAATGGTAGTAATACTATAATTATTGTTTGATGAAGTGGTATTGTCTGTGTAATTTGTTGAGGTTGTAATTGGAGAAGAAGTAATTTTTATCCCATTACGGTATACATTAAATGCAATATTTGAAGGATCGTCTCCAAGCAATCGCCAACTTAAAAATACAGAACTAGAAGTTTTTTGGATAGCTACAAGCCCTCTTGTTAAGAATTCAACCTGTTTAGGAGTTGTCACTACGGCATCGGGTACTTGTAATGCGCTTAGTCTAACGGTATTGCCATAAGAGGTGCCACCATTATTAGTGGCATAAGCTCTTGTGTAATAAAATGTTCCCGGAGTAAGTCCGGTAAGCGTTACAGAGAAAGAACCCATACCTCCAGTTGCATCTGCAACTTTGGAGTCAGCTATAGTAGGATTAGAATTACTGTTACTATAAACCACTCCTCTTTCGGTTATTGCTGCCCCTCCATCAGAGGTGATATTACCCCCTGATATCGCAGTAGTGGTGGATATGTTTGTTAAATTATTAGTAGTAAGTACTGCTGGTGGTGGTGGTGGTGTATATAACCTCACTACTGGAGTATTTATAGCATTAGAATTTGCTTTAGTATAAACCATATAAGGATAAGGTGCATTACTTATGGCAATAGAAATATTTCCTGTTGGCTCATCGATACCACGTGTGGCAGCGGAATTAGTTAATTCAGTCCACGAAGTTCCATCTATTGCTAATTTGTGTACTCTGGCAACTTGTAAATAGAGTGTACCATCCCATTTATCTGAATAAGAACAATATACATTGCCCGCGTCATCATTGATAAGACTAATGCCTTGTCCGTCTTTTGTAGAAAGAGTTGTTTTGCCACTCCAGGTACGAGCTGTTTTATCAAAGTAAACAACAGTTGTTCTGTTCGTATTGCCAGTGTCAAACATTGCAATGCAAATCTTGTTGGTACCATTATTTGCGATACAGCTTTGGCGAATACCACCAATTGGAGTTGGATTTACACTTTCAGTCCAAGTGGTGCCATTAAAGCTAAAAAGGGCTAAAGTACCACTAGTGTCTCCAGTAGCTGTTAAGCTGGTGTATGATAACCAAGGTTTGTCGGTTGAATCAATTGCTAGGCTTGGTAATGCCGCAATACCAGTAGTAGCTGGGCCAGAACCTATGGTTTCCCATGCAGCTGTATTCGAGTTGAATTTTTTAACATAAGGAATTAATCCAGCATCTGCAAACGCTATATAAGGCGTGTTAAAAGAATCAAATGCAATGGAGTAACGCAACCCGCTAAACTTAGAGTTTACCTGATTTACGTTTCCTGTAGAAACATAAAGCGTGTTGCTATCTGCAGGATTTAATGCATCCCAAGTTCCGGCGATGTAGTCGTATTTTTTTACTGCTAATTTAGAACCGGCAGAAAGATCGATATAGGCAACATACAAATCACCAATTGCATTGGCATAGATGCTAGTATAGGAAGCACTGGCGGCAAGATCTGCACCTACCTGTTCCCAAGTTCCGTCGGCTAAACGCTTTTTTACCTTTGGTACTCCGCTCTCTGTAAATACAACATAAGGAATAAAATTACTTCCGTTTTTTACCACTGCAATACTGGTATAATTGGAAGCAACTGAAGAGATTGCTTGTTCATTGCCTAGAATCGTCCATTGCTGGGCAAAGGAGGGTAGGCAATTGAATAAAAAACATATCGTCAAGCTTATTGTTAGGTATAATTGGCGATAAGAAAAAGTAGTTTTTCTATTCATAAAAAATTTGGTTATTGATTAATAGTCAAGAGGTAAATTTAATTAGTTGTCAGTTAATCAGTATCCTGTGGTATCTTGTATGAGCTTGAATTTAAGGAGATTTGTTGATTCTAGCCAATAAAACAGCAGGTTTTGTAAATAGGGGATTTAAAAAAATTAACTTTTTACGCCTTTTAATGTAAATGTTTTTTGATAAATAGCGCACTTTATTTTTACTATATTTGGCTTTTTTTTAAAAAATTAATTGTACCATGAAACACTTCTTTTTTGCCCTCTTTTTAGCTCTTTTTATCTCTTGTTCTAATGACAAACCGGTTGATTATGTTACTAAAAATGAAAAAGAAATAGTTGATTATTTAGCCAAAAAGAATTTAACGGCTACAAGAAGTGATTCCGGTTTATACTATATAATTGATGAACCGGGTACCGGGGCACAGCCCACCGCAACGTCTAATGTTACGGTAGCTTACAAAGGCTATTATACGAATGGGACAGTATTTGATGAAAGTCCTTCTGCAGGAATTTCCTTTGGATTGAATCAGGTTATACAAGGTTGGACAGAAGGGATTCCCTATTTCAAAGAAGGTGGTAGCGGCATTCTTTTGGTTCCGGCTCATTTAGGGTATGGGAACTATAACTATGCCGGTATTCCCGGAGGTTCAGTGCTTATTTTTGAGGTTAAACTGATTTCGGTAAACTAGGTTTGTTGCTCAAGCTTAGGATGTGAATTCCTGTTTTCTATAGAAAAACATAAGAAACGGCAATCCCGCCATAATAATTTCTCGGATTTCCAGGATAATAAAAGCGTGCCGGAGCACTACCGAAACCAACGGCATTGGGTAAAATGCTGGCGGCATAATGACGGTTCAGTACATTCTTTATTCCGGCGCTCAGTTCTGTTTTCAGGAATTTGTATAAGGTAAAAGTATAGGATGCTTTGGTGTCCAAAAGTTGGTATTTTTCGCTGTATTTTGAATTGGTGTCGTTCATGGGAATGCGACCTACACTGTTGAAAGAAGTATTCAGGCGAAATCCGTTCGCGGTGCTAAAATCCAATCCTGCATTCCATTGCGTTTTAGGAACTCCAGGAAGCGCATTGCCGGAATAATCGTTGTTGCCATCTACAAAATTTTTGAATTCAAAATGGTTGATTGTCCCCGAAAAATAGGGGCTTAGCTGCCATTGGGTAGTTTTTAGCAGTTTGTAATTTACCAAAAGTTCGATACCCTGATGGGAAGTTTTCCCCGCATTAATGCCTACATACTGGTCTTCGGCCGTCCGTCGGGCTACCAATACGTTTGAAATTTGGGTGCTGTAAAGTGCCATTTCGGTATATAAAGCATGGTTCAGCCAGTGACCTTTGAAACCCAATTCATAATTCCATCCTATTTCCGGTTTCAGGCTGGTATTGATTTGTCCTTCGGGAGTCAGTGTCTCGGCAACAGAGGGTGTTGAAAATCCTTTGCCGATGGAAGCATAAGCATTTTTCCCTTCCGCCATTTTATAAGAAAGTCCCAGCCTCGGTGACCAGACTTTCCCGAATGAAGAAGAAGGTTCCTGACCTATACTGTTTTGAGGGAAAAGAGTCTCCAAAGTATATTGGGTCGAATTCAATGCCAGTCCACTCTCTAAATAAAGTACTTTCGACAATTGCAGCTGTAATTCTAAAAAATAATTGACGTAGTTTCGATTTTGTTTGATGTTACTGAATCGGTCTCCAGTGATGCTTTCTTGGCCGGGTTGCGACTGGTAAAGGTTTCTAAAAAGGGAGAACTCGTATTTTTCGGCTAAGAATTCGGTTCCCAGACTCATTTCAAAAGGCAGGTCAAACCAATGGCTTTTGTAATTCAGCATGGCCCGGAATCCGATGTCATTTGTTTTATCCTTTAAAATATCAAAGGGTCTCGCCTCATCGGCTTTTTTGAAATGGGAAAAAACACTGGTTTTTGCCGACCATTTTCCGGAAAACTGATGTTGGTAGCCTATTCCCATCATGAATTTATCATAGGATTCAAACCCTTTGGCGGCAGCCCAATTGGCCGCGGCTTTCTCCGGATGATTCTTAAAATCATTTTCATTTATCGAACTCGGGATAAACGCTTTCAATCGGGTGAAAATGCCTAAATAGGAAAGACTTCCTTTCTTGCTTATTTTTTGTTTTCCGTGCAGGTTGAAGGATTTCCGGTCATAGGCACTGTTGTTCCTGAATCCGTCAGTTTGTAAATGGGTGTAACCGGCAAATAAATTGGATTTAGTATCGCTGTAACCCGCCAAAAGACTTTGCTTGACTAAGCCGAAACTACCATAGGTCGTGACTGATTTTCCAAAGGATTCCGAAGGGGTTTCCCTGGCGAACAGATGAATCACCCCGCCCAATCCCGAACCAAAACTGGTGGAGTTAGGCCCTTTGATGACTTCAATTTTTTCAATGGATTCCAGATCAATATCCTCGATGGTGGTTTCCCCTTCTCCGCTGGTTAAGGGAATGTCTTCAAAATAAGCTTTTATTTTTGTCGTTCCGTATTGGGATCGGGCACCAATGCCCCGGATGGTAATCCGATTGGTATTCAACGCACCCTGTTGCATATACAATCCCGGAATTTTATTTAAAACGGGAGTCAGTATTACACCATCACTTTTATTAATGTCGTTTCTGTTGATAACCGAAACCGCTGAGGCCTTATTTTGAAGTGTGGTTTTTATAGGCGAAGCCTGGAGCATAATTTCGGTAAGCGCAATGGTATCTTTTTGGGTTTGTCCTAAAACGGGAATACCAAAAAGGAAGAGTATTAAAAAGAGCGAAAGGGCAGCGGGACTTTTCAAGGATAAAGGTTTTTTTTAATATAAATGCTATTTTGGCTAAAATACAAAAAAAGCCACAAACAATTTGTTCGTAGCTTTTTTGTGGGAATCCGATTTATTAATCTGCTATACAGCCTAAAAAATCTGATTATTTCATATTTCTAAATGGTATAAAACGAATACCTTGTTTTTAGGAAACTTACAATTGGTATATAATTGCTTCATAAGGTCTTAATAAACCATCTTTGGCAACACTACCATAATTATCAATCAATACTTTTGCATTTTTGGTGTTTAAACCGGTATTTGCTTTGGCCTTTTTGGCAGAAAAATTGAGTAATACCAATACTTTTTTTCCGTCTAATTCCCGGGTATAGGCGTAAACATCCGGATTGTTTTCGTCGAGTAAGGTGTATTTTCCGTAAACTAAAATTGGATTTGTTTTACGCAATTTTGTCATTTTTCTAAAGTAATTCAGTACCGAATTAGGGTCTTTTTCCTGTGCTTCTGCGTTGAGGGTAACATGGTTATCATTGACTTTTAGCCAGGGATTTCCTGTTGTAAATCCGCCATTAACTGAGCTGTTCCATTGAAATGGGGTTCTCCCGTTGTCTCTGGCTCCTCCTGTTTTTTGATTTTCAATAAATTCTTTTACGTTTCCGCCGGCAAGTTTTACTTTTTCGTATTCTGCCAGCGTTTCAATGTCACGGTAGTCTTCGATTCGGTTAAATTTAGCATTGACCATTCCGATCTCGTCCCCGTTATAATAATAAGGTGTTCCTCTCATAGAAAGCAGGAAAGTGGTCAATAATTTTGAGGAAACGGCTCTGAATTGCGGGGCATCATTCCCCCAACGGGAAGTCATTCTAGGCTGGTCGTGATTTCCTAAATAGATGGTTCCCCAGCCTTTCTTTTCATAAACTTTATCCCAATCGGAATAGATTTTTTTGAACTCAACTAATGAAAAAGGACCCATTTTTTTGAAATAACCCGGAATATATCCTAAATTAGTCCCTTCAAAATGATATCCCATATTGAGCTCTTTACGGTCTTCATCTACAAAGTTCAAAGCGGTAGACGTCAGCATTCCGGCTCCTTCGGCCAATGACATACCATCGTATTTGCTCAATACTTCGCGATTCATTTCTTGAAGGTAATCATGCAAATGTGGCCCGCTGGCCATATACACATCCCAACGACCATGATAGTTTTTGTCTAATTCTTCCTGTGTGATTACCGGAAATGCAGTATCTTTAGAAATAAACGGAATTACATCCATTCTAAATCCGTCAATTCCTTTTTGGAACCACCAATTCATCATGCTGTAAATTTCCTGACGCAATTTTGGGTTTTCCCAGTTCAAGTCCGGTTGTTTGAAGTTGAAATAATGCAGGTAATACGAATCGGTTTGTTTGTCATAACGCCAACCGCTTCCATCGGCTTCAAATGCCCCCGGGCGAAAAGCCGGTTTTCCCTTTTCGGCAGGCCACCAATGGTAATAATCTCTATATGGATTGTCTCTTGATTTTCGGCTTTCCTGAAACCATTGGTGTTCATCACTACTGTGATTGACTACCAGATCCATAACCAGTTTCAGTCCTCTTTCGTGCATTCCTTTTAATAATGCATCAAAATCTTCCATGGTTCCAAACTCCTTCATGATGGCTTTGTAATCTGAAATATCATACCCATTGTCGGCATTAGGAGAACCATAAATAGGATTAAGCCAAACGACATCAACCCCTAAACTTTTGATATAATCTAATTTCTGAATGATTCCTTTCAAATCTCCTACACCATCACCGTTGGTGTCTTTAAAACTACGCGGGTAGATTTGATACACTACGGCTTCTTTCCACCATTTTCGATCTATAGTTGATTTGTTTTCTTGTGCCATGCTTTGGTTTGTCAACAGAAATCCCAGGCAAACAGAGGCGAGGGCAATACACTTTGAAAATTGTAATTTCATTTGGTTGTTTTTTTTGTGAATTTTGATTTGATGTTTGTAATCCATAAAAAAGGCTGGCCGATTTTGGACAGCCTTCTTAGGGTTCAATTATTTTTTGGTTTCAATTATGCTAATGGCATAACCTCCTCCTGGTGCCGCAAACTGTGCTAATTTTGTTTTGTTGGTTACTCTTATTTTGTGTATCGTGTATGCTTGTGGATTGGTTTTATAGTGGGCATCCTTGGCATCTGCATAAATAGTCGCTTCGTATTTTTTGCCTTTTTCCAGAAAGTCAAATGAAATAGTGGAAGTGCGTGGCGTTTCCCCGTTTGCATTTCCTACAAACCAATTGTTGGTTCCTTTGGCTTTTCTGGCCACGGTTACATATTGACCCGGTTCTGCTTCGAGATATTTACTGTCATCCCAGTCGATGGCAACATCTTTAATGAATTGGAATGCATCTGCAAAACGCTTGTAATTTTCGGGTAAGTCTGCGGCCATTTGTAAAGGGCTGTACATCGTAACATACAATGCCAGTTGATTGGCTAGTGTACTATTTAAATGCGAAGTGTTTTCAGGATTTAATTTGCTGATATCCATTTCAAAAATACCCGGAGTATAATCCATCGGGCCACCAATTAAACGGGTAAATGGCAAAACAGTAACGTGATTTGGTTTAGAACCTCCAAAGGCCTGATATTCGGTTCCTCTTGCGGCCTCATTTCCAATTAAATTCGGATACGTTCTGCAGATTCCCGTAGGACGGATTGCCTCATGCCCGTTAACCATAATTTTGTAGTCGGCTGCTTTTTCAACAGCATATTGATAATGGTTCACAATCCATTGGCTGTAGTGATTTTCACCACGTGGAAGAATATCACCTACATAGCCACTTTTCACCGCATCATACCCATTGTCTTTCATAAATTGGTAGGCTTTGTCCATGTGGCGCTCATAATTGCGAGCCGAACCTGAAGTTTCATGGTGCATAATCATTTTAATCCCTTTTGATTTGGCATACTCTTGAATTCCTTTTACATCAAAATCGGGATAAGGCGTAACGAAGTCAAAAACATAATCTTTAGAATGGCCAAACCAATCTTCCCAACCTACATTCCATCCTTCGACTAAAACGGCATCAAAACCATTTTCGGCGGCAAAATCAATGTATTTTTTCACATTGGCTGTATTGGCTCCGTGTTTACCGTTTGGTTTTGCATGTGCAAAATCAGTAACGCCAAGTTGTACCGAAGGGAATTCGTCAGTATACGCCCAAGTGCTTTTTCCGGTAATCATTTCCCACCAAACACCTACATATTTAACGGGTTTTATCCATGAAGTATCTTCAATTTTACACGGGTCATTCAAGTTCAATGTCATTTTGGAAGCCAATATATCACGGGCATCATCACTCACAATGATGGTACGCCAAGGCGAATGGCCCGGTGCCTGCATATACCCTTTGTCTCCTTTTGCATCAGGGGTCAACCAAGATTCGAAAACCATATTTTTGTCATCCAGATTCAAATGCATACAGGAATAATCGATTAAGGCTGCCTCATGTAAATTGATATACAAACCATCCCCTGTTTTCATCATTAATGAAGTCTGTACACCTGTAGGAGAAAATGATTTCTGGGATACATTTTCAGTAGTGGCTATTTTGGTTAAGCCTCTTATTTCTGATAATTTAGAAGTGGTGTAATCGTATTCCTGGGTATCGTAATCCCCCGGAATCCAAAAGGCCGTGTGATCTCCGGTCATGGCAAATTGGGTTCTCTCTTCCTTGATTACAAAATAAGTCAGGTTCTTTTGAGAAGGGAATTCATAACGAAAGCCAAGACCATCGTCAAACAAACGGAAACGGATAATCAGTTGTCGGTCGGTTCCTTTTTGATTTAAAGTTACCGCCAGTTCGTTATAATGATTGCGAATTGTTGCCCATTCTCCCCATACCGGTTTCCAGTTTTCATCAAAAGTGCTTGTTTTGGTATTGATTATGGTAAAATCATTCAGTAATGATTTGGTGTCATTTTTTAAAGCAAGTCCCAGTTTGCTTGGTTTTATCACTACTTTTCCCTTGTAATTCAAGCTGTAGCTTGGTGTACCATCATTTTGCAGGGAGAACTCCATTTGCAATTTTTGATTGGGTGATTGTAGTTGTTGCGCCGTGGCGTTGTTTAAAACCGCCAGAAACAATAAGGCGGTAAATAGATAATGTTTCATGTTTTAAAAATAATTACTAGTTAATTGGGTTATAGAATAGGTTAAAAAGGTTTGCTGTTATGTTTCTCAATCCTTGATGTTTTTTGAATGGAATCAAAGTATTAAGAAAGATTCCCAATGCATCAATGGGGTTTTTCAATTTCGAGAAAGTAAAATTAGGTGCTTTACAGGCTCCAGATTTTTCTCATTTTAAAAAAGTAGATTGTAAATCTATTTTTTAATTATAAATATAACAAAATCAATAGATTATAAAAAAACGTATGGTAAAAAAAGTAGTGATTTCAGAACGTAAAAATAGGTCTTCAGGCTTGATTTTATCCTGAAGACCTATTTTAGGAGTAGTTTTTATTATTTTAAATGGGTTCCAATTTGCATTACTTTGGACTCAAATTCTTCCCGGGGTCCTACAGCCTTATTCTTAAGTTGGGAACGATAGTTATAAATTGTCGATACGGAATATCGAAGAAAGACTGATATTTTAGCGCTGTCTTTGATGCCTAAACGAATCAGGGCAAAGATTCTTAATTCGGTATTAAGCAATTCCCCTTCTTTCAATTGGGTTACTTCATCATCTACGAGCAAAGCAGCAAATTCGTTGATGAAGTTAGGAAAGAGCGATAAAAACGTCTTGTCAAAATTAGTGTAAAACTCCTTGAGCTCGTTTTCAATAAATTCTTTTGATTTTACGGCGCTTACCAGATCATTCATCTTTCCGGTTGTTGCCATGAGGTTCAGTTTCCGGCGGTAGCCTTCTAATTTTCCTATATAATCTGAACACTGATCCATATACCGGCCGATATAAATTTCTTTTACCAGATTGGTTTCTGTGAGGCTATTGTTGGTGGCATTCAATTTTTCATTAAAGCGCTGTAATTCCTTATTCAGTTCAGAAAGTTGGCTGTTGGCCAAGCTGATTTCCTGTTTTGCTTTAGATAATTTTTTCATCTGTTTGAAGAGCAATACTAAAACGGCCAATAAAAACAATGACAGGATACTGGCGCTTACCAAGAACAGAATCAGTTGGAAACGGTTGGTTTCGTTTTGTTTTTCATAGGCTTCGTTAATGATGGGAATCATCTTCGAAATTTCGTAGGTTCTCAACCGGGCATTACAAAAAACGGCGTCTTCCAGAGAACGTTTCATGTATTTATAGGCGCGGTCTATATCTCCTTCTTCATACATGAGAAAAGCCAGAGAACGGAGGGAGATGTATTCTTTTTTGGCCAACTGCAAGTCGGATATGGCAGAGATAATAAGCCATTTTTTTTCCAGTTGGCGGTCTTTTTTCCCGTGATAGGATTGCGAAATAATATAGGCTACAACCGCCCGGTCCGGATTTTCAGGGGCAATTTTTGGGAAATAGCCAAGTAATACGGCAAGGGTTTCGTCATATTTTCCGCTTTCGACAAGTTTACTCGATTGGAAAATGAGATTTGATCTGGATTGGGCAGGGAAAAACAACATCGAAGAATCCCGATATTGCTGGCTCAGCAAAACATAGTTCTTTTTTTCCTGAAGCGAAGCGGCATAATCAGACATCGAACCATAGATGGTGCTGTTTACTCCAAAATAAGAACCTTTGAGAGCCGGAGAAGCGGCAATGTCTATTTTGTTAAGGATATCTGTAGCTTCCTTATACATGCCTAAGGTTCCCATGATGGAAGCCAGATTTAATTTTGCGGTATTAATTTTTGAAATATCCTTTAGTTTGCCTGCAATTTGTAAACTTCTTTTGGCATAATGTAAGGCTGAATCCGACTGGTATAATTTGTATTCCCCATATAATTTTTCGCAAATCTCATATTTTTGAAGATCGGCAGAAGTATATTGCAGCAGTCTGTTGAGTGTATTGATTTCGCTTTCTTTCTTTTTAGAGTACTGTTGGTAAGTATCAATCGTTTTATCCAAGTCATCCAACAAGGAATCTATATTATTTTGAGCAAAAAGAAGTAACGGAAACAGAAAGACAATAAATGTCAAAAATCGATTCATTCTATTCGGATTTAATTCCTGTAAAAATAATTAAAAATCCATACGAACTCTTAGAACACGAATCTTATTCCTGTTATTCATTTTATAAACAGATAGCGATATAAGTAGCCGGCAAATCATTAAATTTGTAGCCTTATTTAGAGACATGTTAGAAAAAGAAGTAATAAATTTTGAAAAATCGGTCATTGTTGGTATTGTGACCCAAAACCAGAGTGAAGATAAACTCAACGAATATCTTGACGAATTGGAGTTTTTGACTTTCACCGCCGGCGGTCAGGTGGTCAAACGGTTTTCACAAAAAATGGATAAACCCAATCCGAAAACCTTTCTGGGTACCGGAAAAATAGACGAGATCAATCATTATGTGAAGGAAAATGGCATTTCGACCATTATATTCGATGACGAGTTAACGCCTTCGCAACAAAAAAATATTTCCAAAATTATCGATTGTAAGATTCTGGACCGTACCAATCTTATTTTGGATATTTTTGCCCAAAGAGCCGAAACTTCCTATGCCCGAACTCAGGTAGAACTGGCGCAATGCATCTATTTGTTGCCACGTCTTTCGGGATTGTGGACCCACTTGGAGCGTCAAAAAGGGGGAATCGGGATGCGTGGTCCGGGGGAAACCGAGATTGAAACCGACCGTCGTATCGTTCGTGACCGAATTTCGTTGCTGAAAGAAAAAATCAAGTCCATCGACAAGCAAATGGGAACCCAACGCAGCAATCGCGGCGCCATGGTTCGTGTGGCTTTGGTGGGCTATACCAATGTGGGCAAATCAACCCTGATGAATGCCATTGGGAAAAGTGATGTTTTTGTCGAAAACAAATTGTTTGCGACTTTAGATACCACCGTTCGTAAAGTAGTCATCAAGAACCTGCCGTTCCTGCTTTCGGATACCGTTGGATTCATCCGAAAACTGCCTACGCAATTGGTCGATTCCTTCAAGAGTACCCTTGATGAGGTTCGTGAAGCCGATTTGCTATTGCATGTCGTGGATATTTCCCATCCTGAGTTTGAAGACCATATCGCGTCGGTAAACCAAATTTTATCCGATATTAAAGCGGGGGATAAACCGGTACTTATGGTTTTCAATAAAATTGATGCATACAGGCATCTGACCATTGACGAAGACGATTTAATGACCGAAAAAACCACCAAACACTATACCCTCGATGAGTGGAAAGCGACCTGGATGAGCAGGGTAGGAGAGCAAAACGCCCTGTTTATCTCGGCAACTCATAAAGAAAATTTCGAGGAATTCCGGGAGCGCGTTTACGAAGCCGTGCGCCAGATTCACATTACCCGTTTCCCGTATAACAAGTTCCTGTATCCTGATTATAAGGATGCCATTGAGAAAGAAGAAAAAGAATGATTTATTGTCCGTACGAGGCATAATTTTTATTCTAAAAAGCAATATAAAATGACATTTGTTTTGTCAGGCTGAGCGCAGTCGAAGCCCTAATTAAATAAAAACGCCAATGGTAGCGCAGTCGAGAACCATGCAGCTGAGAACATCTGTAATTTAACATCTCGACTGCGCTCGATGTGACAAAAATCAGGAGTCAAAATTACCGCTCTTAATAATACAACAATCCCTTTTGAATTTTCAAAAGGGATTTTTTTGGGCATGCCCCGGCTTCCACTGCGTTCCAGCCGGGTCGGGCTGTTCGCTGCAATCTCCCGAAGAAAAATCGGGAGGATTTCCGCTGCCATCCCTCATGTGGCTCGGTTTAATGGGAATGAGTCGCCTAAATATTGAAATTGATTTTTTGGTATTGCCATTGCAATTTTTCAGACTGTTTGTAAGAAAAAAATAATATATTTGGTAAAATAGAAAGCGAAACAAACCTTCGCCAATCTACCCCATTTTGGGTGTATATACGAAGGTTTGTTTCGTGTATATGCGAGTTATAGGCTATACTACCAAAAATCGTAAAAAGAAAAATATGAAAATTTACTGTTTGCTTTTCTTAACTATTTCAACTTTCAGTTTTTCACAAAACAATTCAGAATCTGACGTTTTTAAAAAAATCATTGATGAGCAAATTGGAAAGGGTACATTAGGAATATATGTTCAATGTGAAAAATATAAAACTTTTTTTGACCTAAAAGAGTTTAAAGAAGAAGCTGGTCTTGAAGTTCCTGAAAAAATATTAAATGAAATTGAAGCAAACGTCGCAAAAAGCAATGATGGAATTTGGAATTCAGAATTGATAAAAGAATTGAATTACAACTCTGATTTTATAAAAAGCAAAAAATGTTTGACTAAAAAAGAAGCTGAAGAAATATTTATAAAAACAAAGAAAAGACAAAAAATAATCTCTATAAGTGAACCTATTTTTGACAATAATTACGAAAATTGCATTGTTTCTGTTATTTACTCGACATTTACACACAGCGCGAGTGGACATAGTTATTTTCTTAAAAAAGTTTACGGCAGTTGGACTGTAATCGCTGTATATGGAATTTGGATGACCTAAAAAAGTACAGCCTATAACAGCCGTTTGGCGTGATTGGGGTTTTAGTCTGAATTTAAAGATGGTTTTGTACTTGGGAAATTTGTGTTTAACCGAAAAATCTCGCATCTTTATTCCCCAACCACGCCAAGCGCCAGAACGTTATCGGCAATTTTAACCGAGCAGTCCGCAAGACACAATCAACAGAATAAGGTACAAAGCTTCAAACAGAATTTTGCTGTTTCAAAATAAATCTTTATAGTTACATAACTAATTATGTAATCAGTTATTAAAATATGAACTTCTTCAACAAAACAGGAAAAATGGCATTAGGTAGTAGGTTGCGTTTGCTGACGGCAAAAGTAACCGATGATGCTTCAAAAATTTACGAACTCTACGGTGCAAACTTTTCGCCAAAATGGTTTCCCGTGTTTTTTGTGCTTTCCGAAGACGGTACTAAAACCGTTACCGAAATAGCCGACCAAATCGGACATTCGCAACCGTCCGTTACCAAGATTGTAAAAGAAATGGAAAAAGCAGGTTTGGTAAAAGACAACCTGAAAGCAACCGACAAACGAAAAAACGTAGTCGGACTGACCGAAAAAGGCAACAAACTTGCCGAACAGATAATAAAGGTGCAATGTGCCGACATTGACATTGCTATTGACGGAATTATTGCCGAAGCCACACACAATCTTTGGGAAGCATTAACAGAATGGGAGTTTTTATTAGAACAAAAATCAATTTACAAACGAGTGCAGGAACAAAAGAAATTGCGTGAAAGCAAAGACGTACAAATTGTGGAATACAAACCACAATACAAATCCGCTTTTAAATCGCTTAACGAAGAGTGGATTTCCACTTACTTTGAAATAGAAGAAGCCGACAGCAAAGCATTAGACAATCCCGAAGAATACATTTTGAACAAAGGCGGAAAAATATTTGTGGCTCTTTACAGAGGCGAGCCATTAGGCGTTTGTGCCTTAATCAAAATGGACGACCCCGAATATGATTTTGAAATGGCTAAAATGGCAGTATCGCCAAAAGCACAAGGTAAAAATATGGGGTATTTATTAGGGCAAGCCGTTATCAATTCAGCCAAAGAATTGGGTGCATCAAAAATCTATTTGGAAAGTAACACCATTCTGAAACCCGCCATAAACCTGTATTACAAAATGGGATTTCAAAAAATTATTGGAAGACCTACACCTTATCAACGTTGTAACATTCAAATGGAACTTTTATTAAACAATTAAAAATGAAAAACATAGTAAAAAAAGAAAACGCTGTTTCAAGACAGTTTTTAGGAGTTGATTTTGTAGTGCTTTCAATCGGTAAAGACACAATGGTTACAAAAATGCTTTACAAAGCAACCGATAATGTTCCATTTCACAAGCACCCAAATGAGCAAAGCGGTTACGTCATTTCGGGCAAATACAATCTGAAATTTGACGGACAAGAACATTTATTGACAACAGGCGACACCTACTCAATTCCTGCAAATGTGGAACATTCCATTGAAATCATTGAGGCAGGCGAAGTGGTTGATGTTTTCAGTCCTATAAGACAGGATTATTTGTAATAAACAGAAAACAAAATGAACGAAAGAATAAAACAGAGTTTTGACAAACAAGGTTTGATGAAAACCCTAAATGCTCAATTAGCCGAAGTAGAGAAAGGACAGGTAAAAATCGCTTGCGAGTTTTCCGAAGCATTAACACAGCAACACGGCTTTTTTCACGCAGGAGTTTTGACAAGCATTGTAGATAGTGCTTGCGGATATGCAGGATTAACTATGATGCCCGAAAATGTGGAAGTATTGACCGTAGAGTTTAAAGTTAATTTTCTGAAACCTGCAAAAACGAACAGAATTATAGCTATTGGAAAAGTGCTTCAATCGGGTTAGTTAACAATGTTTTTAATAATGCATTTTTATATAAAGCAATCAAATAAAAAAAATCGACTTATTTACATAAAAAACAACTAAAGGTTTAATGTTAGCAGGGTAGAATTCCCCTCTTGAAATCGAAGATTCAACGACTCCAAGAAAAATATAAAATGGAGTTAGAGGGGTTAGGGGTGTGTTTTTTTGTTTTAAAGAAAAATATCCATTTGATGATATTAGTGTAAAGTTATCACAGCTGTTAAAAAAACAAACCAAGTACGAGTTCATTAGACTTAGCATTGGTATTTATGTAAGTAACTCGAAAAAAATAAACATATTTAACTAATAACCAGTATGTTAAAACATTAAATAGTTGTATTTTTGATTAGTTTTTTACTTTGGAAAAACAGTAGACGGGAACTAGTCACAATGTTCTCTTCTGGATCCTTAACTTCTTAAGTTTAAACCAATATTTGAAAGTGGAGACCAGGAACCACTAAAAAAACGGGGCGCCATCGAAAAGCCAAAAGAGTAGAAGAATAAAAAACAACAAAAATGGAAAATATGAAAAAAGTTATGGTTCAGTTTGACTTTCCTGGAATGACAGCAAAGCAATATGACCAAGTATGGCAAGACTTGCGTGCTGCGGGTCATGAAAATCCACAAGGATTAGAGCATCATATAGGAGCACCAACTGATAAAGGTTGGAAAGTGGTGGATGTTTGGGAAAATGTAAACAAGTTTAATGAATTTGGGCAAACGTTGATGCCTATTCTTAGCAAGAATGGAATTCCATCAATACAACCAGTTATTTTACCACTACACTATGAATATAATATAGCTAATCATGTTCATTGAGCAAAAATCAGACACATAAAGACTAATGAGATTGACGGTCAGACTAAGATAGTCCATCCTAATTATTCGAATTTATATCGTTGACAATATGTAAATATCCATAAGGTTTCCTTTTGTGTTTTCAGTTTTTTTAATCCTAAAAATATAACGATTTAAAAATAACAACTAAAATGAAAGCAAAACAAAAAATAGCTGTTTTGATACTTTTAGGTATCTTCAGCATAGTTACACGGGTTCAGGCTCAAGACATGATTATGCCTGCCGACCACATCATGATTATGCCCAATGACATTATATGGGCAGATGCTCCATCTTCTTTACCTCCCGGAGCAAAAGCAGCAGTGATAGATGGTGATCCAAAGGCAATAGGATTATTCACCATGCGCATTAAAATTCCGGCTAATTATATGATAATGCCACATACACATCCCGCCGACGAGCATATAACTGTTCTTAAAGGATCTTTTTATATGGGACTCGGTGGGAAATTTGATGAAAAAACAGCGAATAAAATTCCGAATGGGGGATTTGTAATGATGAAAACTGGCACTCGTCATTATGCCTTTACCAAGGAAGAATCTATCATTCAATTACATGGTATGGGGCCTTGGGGAATCATCTACGTTAACCCTGCCGATGACCCAAGGAACAAAAAATAATTAATTTGCAAAAAATAAACAAGCCTCATAGAAAATAACTGTTTATTAAAAACAAAACCCTTTCAAAAGAATTTTCTGAAAGGATTTTGTAATTAAAAAGGAAACTTTTAGATTCCAACTATTGCTTTTATTTCATCAATAAGTTTCAAAGCATCTGCTTTTGTTTTCTTAGAGGTATAATTATCGTTTTAATGAAAAATGAGCCTTAAATATTTTTGATTTTATACATCATCTCTATTTTTTAATAAAACTATTGCCAAAAATTATACCGGCAAAACCAGTAGCCAATTCTAAACAAAAAACCGTTTTAGAGTAAAATTTAAAACGGTTTTCAATTAGTAAAAAAATTAAATTCCAGCTTTTATGGTCTATTTCCCGCAAACCGTTATACGTAATTCAAAAAATATTTTTCTAACGCAGAATAAGGAATGATAGGCTTTCTAAATATGGATAAATTTTATTTTTCCCGCTAATTAAACCATAATTGTATAAACATTTAAGCAGTAAAAAGTATAGTATGAGAAAGCTAATCATGTGGAATGTAGTCACCCTGGACGGATATTTTGAGGGGGAGAAAAACTGGGACTTGGGTTTTCACGAACTTGTCTGGGGCGAAGAACTTGAGGAATTCAGTCTTAGCCAGTTGAAATCAGCCGACATGCTTGTATTTGGTACGACAACATACAAAGGCATGGCAGATTACTGGACACAGGCGGAAGGAGAATTCGAAATCGCAAAATATATGAATGAAATTCAAAAGCTCGCCTGCTCATCAACACTCAAAACTGCCGACTGGAACAATACAACAATCGTAAAAGATGCTGTGGCCGAAATTCCTAAATTGAAACAACAGGGCAATGGAGATATGTATGTCTTCGGCAGCGGTAATCTCTCTGAATCTTTGATGAAAGCAGAGTTGTTTGATGAGATTCGCTTGTGCATTGCCCCAATATTTTTAGGAAATGGAAGGCTTTTATTCAATAAGGGAATCCCTCAGAAAAAACTTAAACTACTTGAATCCCGTCCCCTTACTACAGGCGGCATCATTCTTCGGTATGCCCCGGATAATAAAATTAAAGAATAAAATAGAGGAAGGGATTTTTAATATTTTGAGCAATTGCTAGAATCCGAAATTAACACCCAGTCCGAAGACCTCACTCACCTGAACGGCTTGAATGGAATTGTCATCATAGATGGCTTGCATGGCTACATTGGCCGAAAGGTATTTGTTGATTTTCATGATGAGGTTCATCTGGTAATTCACATCGACATTTTGTGGGTTATCCAAATAATTCGAATACAAATTCAGGCGGTTTTCCATGATTACATTGGTCATGATTACCAACTTATAATGGGCAGTGATGCTGGCTCCAAATTCAAATCGGGAACTATCTCCTTGTAATACTCCAAAAGAAGATCCCAGTTCCGTAAAATGTGGATCAACCACAATGAGTTTTGCGGCAGCCGGAGAGAAATTGACATTCAGATAATTGTCTTTTTTCCATAAAAAACCGGGACCCAATTGAAAATAGGCCGGAGAGAAGAAATGGGAAATCCGGTTTCCGTTTTTGTCAAAACCAGAGTCCATTTGGGTTTTGAAATTAAAATAGAAAGAATAATACCAATTGCCGGTCGCTTTCTTGCCCCAAAGGGAATTTAGGTCTAAACGATCGTCTGTTTTGGCGGTTCTTTCAATTCCTTTTATTTTGCTTAATCCGTAGGCAACAATGAATTTGTTGTCCCAAACGACATCTCCTTTTTTATAATTGAAATCGTAATTCAATCCAAAATTCCCCGCTACATTTGATGTCCCGCCACCGAGCCATTGTTTGTTGTAAGCCGACTGGTTAAAGAGTAATGAGAAGTTGCCTTTTTTGGTCCAAAGTTTAGTTGAGTCCTGCGGTTTTTCCTGTGCTTTTATTGAAAGAATGGAAAATATAAAAACGAAGTAGAGAAGGAGCTTTTTCATGTTTTTATGGCGTTTATTTATAGTAAATATAAGAAAAATGCTGCTTAAAAAGCAGCATTTCAGTCAATAAATAAGGTTTATGCTTTTAGCATCAATTTGTTATCCTTTTTTGGGCGTTTTGTACAAGGGTACTGCTGAGCAGGCTTCGCCATACATGATACTTCGGGCAAAAGGTTGTAAATTATGTGCCGCCAAGACATAAGCGCGCATCGGAACGGGTTTTCTGGAACATCCTTTTATAATCACCGATTTATTTTCATAAACGGAATAATCCAGTTTAGGAAGCAATTCTTCATACAGCGAAGCATCTAAATCTTCCAGTGTTCCATTTACGGTTTTCTTCGCAAAAGGCGCCAGTTGGATGGTAACCAAAATAGAAGCCCAAGCCGGTACAATAGCATCGGTACTGCAATGGATAGCCACATAATGGTCTTGATATTGTGTCCAATCGTGATTTTTCAATTGCTCTCTAAAGTCTTTTTCTTTCAACAGAAAACCTTCCAAAAGCCATTGTGAAATGTCTATTTGTGTACGGATTCCCTTTGGATAATAGTCTTCAAGGTCGAAGACTTCCAAAGCGCTATTCGCCACTTTATTTACTATTTCTTCCATTTTTTTAGTTTTCAGTCACAGTCTCGGTTCACAGTCTGAAAACTGAAAACCGAGACGGAACACTTTTTTAAAGCATTCCCAATTCTAATTTGGCCTCTTCACTCATTAAATCTTTGCTCCAAGGCGGGTCGAAAGTGATTTCTACCTCGGCATCTTTAATGTGCTCAATTGATTTTACTTTTTCTTCCACTTCTCTTGGTAAGCTCTCCGCAACAGGACAGTTTGGAGAGGTAAGTGTCATCAGGATTTTTACTTCATAATCGGTATTGACCATGACGTCATAAATCAATCCTAATTCATAAATATCTACAGGGATCTCCGGATCGTAAATCGTTTTTAATTTTTTTACAATCGCTTCTCCTAATTCATTAGTGTCTATTTCTTGTGTCATAATTGTTGTGTTTTATTTTTTAAACCATATTTTATATTAAACCATATAAGACATATAAGGTTATTTAAGGTTTGTGTTTATTCTTCGAGATATCTATATCGTTCATTAATATAGGTTTTTTGTCCTTCTTTAAAAATATGAGTTACATTAAAATTTATTATTAATCCTATCGGAAGGTCCAAAAGATTCATATAAGTTAAAATTTGAGCTTCGTGTATTGGTAAAACTTTTTCTACTGCTTTAAGTTCGACTACCAAACTTTTTTCAACCAATAAGTCACATCTTAATCCTGTTTCGAGTTCTAAGCCTTTGTAATTTACAGGTATTGTGAGTTCTGTTTGAAAATTAAAACCTCTAATTGTCAATTCTTTTTTTAAGCAACTATGATAAACACTTTCTAAAAGACCAGGCCCAAGATGCTTATGAACTTCTATAGCACAACCATTAACCTGATAAATTAAATCTTTTAGATATGTTTTTGTCATAAATTTTCCTATTTAGTTTTTGCTTATATGACCTTATACACCTTATATGGTTTGATTTTTATTTTCTAAATTATATATTTTTATTTTAACCATATAAGATATATAAGTTTATTTAAGGTAAGCCGCTTATTGACTTATATGTTGAAATTAGTTCTTGGTATTGAATGCCAAAGCATACATTTTAATATTTTTTATCATCGAAACCAATCCGTTGGCGCGGGTAGGGGATAAATGTTCTTTTAAACCGATTTCGTCAATAAAACTCATGTCGGCATCAATGATATCCGAAGGCTTTTGGTTCGAAAAAACCCTGATCAATATGGCAATAATTCCTTTGGTCAGAATCGCATCACTATCGGCGGTGAAAACGATTTTGTCATCAACGTGTTCTCCTTTTAGCCAAACTTTCGATTGACAGCCTTTAATCAGGTTGTCTTCTGTTTTGTATTCTTCTTTTATTAATGGAAGTTTTTTTCCTAGTTCGATGATGTATTCGTAGCGTTGCATCCAATCATCAAACATCGAAAACTCGTCTACTATTTCTTCTTGTATGTCTTTAATTTTCATCGTTCTGTTTTGCAAATGAATGTATTTGGGTTACTATTTTTTTGATTTCCTCCGGCGGGTACCCATGATCAAAAGCTGGTGTTTCATAGGTTTTGCCTTTATAGATAATCTTCAAATGGGCAATGGCCGCACCATCATAAAAACGTTTTTCAGTAGGTGCTTTCAGGGTTGGCAAATGATCTAATGCTATTGTCCTGAAACTGGCGACCAATTCTTTCCAGTTGGCATCTGTGATTTTTTTTGCAACCGCAGGGTCATTTCCTTTTCGGTCTTTTGAAATACGGATCTTCTGATTTTGTACCGTTATCCTTTGGTAAAAACCTCTGGAATTGGCTACATATTCAATCACTGCGTTTTCCATATCCTGTTTGTTTTGGGCTTCACAGCCTTTCCCAAGAAAAAGAGTTAGCAATAATAAAGATAGTATTTTCATCTGGTTTGAATTAGGACAGCATCATTTGAGCTTTTTTTACGGCTTCTACCATAACGTCAATTTCTTCTTTGGTATTGTAAAAAGCAAATGAAGCTCTTATGGTTCCCGGAATGCAAAAGAAATTCATGATGGGCTGGGCACAGTGATGGCCTGTTCTTACAGCTATACCTAATTTGTCAATTATCGTACCAATGTCATATGGATGAATGCCGTCGATATTAAACGAAATGACCGAAGTTTTTGATTTTCCCGTACCGAAAATTTTCAAACCTTCAATTTCAGCTAATCGTTTGGTAGCATGTTCCAGCAATTCTAATTCTTGTTTTTGAATGTTGTCAAAACCAATTTCATTCAAATAATCAACCGCAGTTCCTAAAACAATTCCACCGGCAATGTTTGGCGTTCCGGCTTCAAATTTATGTGGTAAATCGGCATAGGTGGTTTTTTCAAAAGTCACTTCTTTGATCATTTCACCTCCTCCTTGATAGGGCGGTAATTTATTTAACCAAGCTTCTTTTCCGTATAAAATTCCGGTACCTGTCGGGCCACACATTTTGTGTCCTGAAAAAGCATAGAAATCACAATCCAAATCCTGAACATCCGGTTTCAAATGCGGAACAGCCTGTGCCCCGTCAATCAAAATCGCCGCACCCACTTCATGGGCTTTGTCAATCATGTATTGGATTGGGTTGACAATTCCCAGGGCATTCGAAATATGGTTTACGGTTACAATCTTGGTTTTATCCGAAAGTAATTTGTCGTATTCGGCCATAATCAATTCGCCGTCTTCATTCATTGGGATTACGCGTAAAGTGGCACCCGTTTTCTCGCACAACATCTGCCAAGGCACAATATTGCTGTGGTGTTCTAATGCCGAAACCACCACTTCATCACCCGGTTTTAAAATAGCGGCAAATCCGTTGGCGACCAAGTTAATTCCGTGAGTCGTTCCTGAAGTAAAAATAACCTCATGGGCGAATTTGGCGTTGATGTGGTTTTGAATTTTCCCACGGGAAATTTCGTAGGCATCGGTTGCCAATTGACTTAAAGTATGCACCCCACGGTGAATGTTGGCGTTAATTTCTTGATAGTATTTTGAAATTGCATCAATAACCACCTGTGGTTTTTGCGAAGTTGCTCCGTTGTCGAAATATACTAATGGTTTTCCGTTTACTTTCTGGGAAAGGATGGGGAAATCGGCTCTTATTTTTTGAATATCCAGCATAATTATTTAGAAAAATTCTAAATACAAAAGTAATAAAACTTAGGCTTTTGTAGCTACAATTTTAGGATTTTTTGGCTCTTTATTTAACGTAAGTATTTCTTTCAGAAATGAAATTTTATGAATTAGATGCAATAAAAAACCCGACAAGTTTCAGGAACTTGTCGGGTTTGAAATGATTATTTCTATAAATCAAATCCTAATTTTACGCCCAGTTTGTTGGCGATAATCGTGGTGATTCGTTTTTTAAGTTCCGGTATTTTGATGTTTTCGATAACCGCATTCGAGAACGCATACATCAATAAGGCTTTGGCTTCTTTTTTAGGGATTCCGCGTTGTTGCATGTAGAACATCGCCGTTTCATCCAATTGTCCAACGGTACAACCGTGAGAACATTTTACGTCATCGGCAAAAATCTCCAATTGCGGTTTGGCGTTGATGGTTGCTTTGTCGCTCAACAGGATGTTGTTGCTTTTTTGGAAAGCGTTTGTTTTTTGCGCTTCTTTCTCTACATACACTTTTCCGTTGAAAACACCTGTAGAACGGTCAGAGAAAATCCCTTTATAGTCCTGGAAACTCTCGCAATTTGGCGCCGCATGGTGTACCAAAGTATAATGATCCACATGTTGTTTTTCTCCAATAATCGTGATTCCGTTTAGGGTACTTGTCAAACGTTCCCCAAAATGGTAGAAGTTCAAGTTGTTACGGGTTAAGTTCCCTCCAAAAGAGAAGGTATGAACCGAAACATGACTTTCCTGTTTTTGAGAAACGTAAGTATTGTCGATTAGATTGGCCTCTATATTGTCATTCTGGATTTTATAATAATCCACAATGGCACGTTTTTGGGCAAAAATTTCGGTTACCGAATTGGTTAAAACGGGATTGTCGCTTAGGCTTTGGTGACGCTCAATGATTTGAACATGGGAGTTTTCGCCCACAATCACTAAGTTTCTTGGCTGTACCATCAATGCGGCTTCACTTCCGGTTGAGAAATACATAATCTCAATAGGTTTGTCTGCCACTTTGCTTTTTGGAATATTAATATACGCTCCTTCATTGGCGAAAGCAGTATTCAAGGAAGTCAGACTTTCGTCTTTGCTCGCTATTTTGTTAAAGTAAGTGTCGATGACCATTTTGTATTTCGGTTTGGTCAATGCCGAAGACATCAAGCAAACATCGATTCCGTCATGGGTCGTAGAAGACAGATGCGAACTAAAAACACCGTCAATAAAAACGACTTTGTAGGTGTCAATTTCGTGCAAGAAGTATTTCCTTACGTCTTTAAATTCTATTATCGCTTCATTTTTTGGGAATACGGTAAAGTCATTTTTCAGGATGGCGTTTAACGAGGTGTATTTCCAGGCTTCGTCTTTTTTGGTTGGGAACCCTTTATCTTCAAAGTTTTTTATGGCCGAAGTCCGAACATCATGAAGTTCGGAGTGAACATCGATACGCTCTTCAAAAGCCATAAAAGACGATAGTAATTTTTCTTTCAATTCCATTTTAGGTAGTTATGAGTTATGAGTTATAAGTTATGAGTTTTGCAAACTGTAAACTGTAAACTGCCAACTAATTTTCTGCTTTAATCCAGTCGTATCCTTTTTCTTCCAATTCATGTGCTAATGACGCATCACCTGATTTTACAATTTTACCATTGTACAATACGTGAACGAAATCCGGAACGATATAGTCTAATAATCTTTGGTAGTGGGTGATTACGATAATCGCGTTTTTGTCGCTTTTTAGTTTGTTTACCCCATTGGCCACAATACGAAGGGCATCAATATCAAGACCTGAATCGGTTTCGTCAAGGATGGCCAATTTTGGTTCCAACATCGCCATTTGGAAAATCTCGTTACGTTTTTTTTCACCTCCTGAAAAACCTTCGTTAAGTGAACGGGATAAAAATTTACGGTCAATTTCCAGTAATTCTGATTTTTCACGAATCACTTTCAGCATTTCGTTGGCAGGCATTTCTTCCAGACCATTGGCTTTGCGTGTTTCATTGATAGAAGTTCTCATGAAATTGGTTACCGAAACCCCTGGGATTTCTACCGGATATTGAAATGATAAGAACACTCCTTTGTGCGCTCTTTCTTCAGGAGCTAGTTCAGAAATGTCTTCGTTTTCCAAAAGGATTTCTCCTTCGGTTACATCGTAATTTTCGTTTCCGGCAATAATGGCCGAAAGGGTACTTTTTCCGGCTCCGTTAGGACCCATTATCGCGTGAATTTCTCCTGCTTTTACTTCAAGATTGATTCCTTTTAATATTTCTTTGTCGCCTATTGAAGCGTGTAAATTTTTTATTGATAACATTCTTTCTATTTGTTTTTATAAAGTCTTAAAAAGATTAACCTACTGATCCTTCAAGAGAAATTTCTAATAATTTTTGTGCTTCCACGGCAAATTCCATTGGTAACTTATTCAATACATCTTTACTGAAACCGTTTACGATTAAGGCAATGGCTTTTTCGGTTGGAATTCCACGTTGGTTGCAATAGAAAACCTGGTCTTCCCCAATTTTACTGGTGGTCGCCTCGTGTTCGATTTTGGCGGTTGGATTTTTACTTTCGATATAAGGGAAAGTATGTGCTCCGCAATTGTTACCCATTAACAACGAATCACATTGTGAAAAGTTTCGGGCGTTATCTGCTCTGGCACTGATTTGCACCAAACCACGGTAACTGTTTTGTGATTTTCCCGCAGAGATACCTTTGGAGATAATGGTCGATTTGGTGTTTTTACCCAAATGGATCATCTTGGTCCCGGTATCGGCCTGTTGGAAATTATTGGTTACGGCAATCGAATAAAATTCCCCTACCGAATTATCTCCTTTTAATATGCAAGAAGGATATTTCCAGGTTACGGCAGAACCGGTTTCTACCTGTGTCCAGGAGATTTTTGCGTTTTTCTCACACAAACCTCTTTTGGTTACAAAATTGAAAACCCCACCTTTACCTTCTTTATTTCCAGGGTACCAGTTTTGTACTGTTGAATATTTGATTTCGGCATCATCCATGGCAATCAATTCCACCACAGCTGCGTGCAATTGATTTTCGTCACGGCTTGGAGCGGTACAACCTTCAAGATAACTTACATAACTGCCTTCATCGGCTATAACCAATGTTCTTTCGAATTGTCCGGTTCCGGCCTGATTGATACGGAAGTAGGTTGACAATTCCATCGGGCAACGCACCCCTTTTGGGATATAACAGAAAGATCCGTCAGAGAAAACAGCCGAATTCAATGCGGCATAAAAGTTGTCTTTTTGAGGAACAACGGTTCCTAAATATTTTTGAACCAATTCCGGATGTTCTTTGATGGCTTCGGAAATACTCATGAATATGATTCCTTTTTCTCCTAAAGTCTTTTTGAAGGTAGTGGCAACCGAAACAGAATCGACAACAATATCCATCGCGACATTATTCATCAATTTTTGTTCATCAACAGAGATACCCAGCTTTTTATACATTTCTAAAAGCTCCGGATCAACATCGTCTAACGTTTTGTTCGGGTCTGCTTTTTTAGGGGCTGAATAGTAAGAAATGGCTTGGAAATCAGGTTTTTCATAATGAACGTTTGCCCATTCCGGCTCCGTCATTTGTTCCCAAGCACGAAAAGCCTCAATGCGCCAGTCAGTCATCCATTGTGGTTCTCCTTTTTTTTCAGAAATAGCACGAACAATATCTTCATTTAAACCAATAGGAAACGTCTCCGATTCTAATTCGGTGTAAAATCCGTATTCGTATTCTTTAGTTTCGAGTTCGATTTTTAAATCGTCTTCTGTGTATTTTGACATAATTGTAAATTGAAAAGTTTAAAGATTCTAATAAATTGAATAGTTAAACTTTATTATTGTATCTAAATTTTAAAGTGAGAAACTTTCCCCACAACCACATGTTCTAGTGGCATTTGGATTGTTGAAAACGAACCCTTTACCGTTTAATCCCCCCGAGAATTCAAGAATGGTTCCCGCTAAATAAAGGAAAGATTTTTTTTCTACAGCAATGGTAATATCATTGTCGACAAAAATTTTGTCGTCATCCCCTTTTGTTTTATCGAACTTTAAATCATAAGACAAGCCCGAGCACCCGCCGCTTTTGACACCTACTCTTACATAGTCTGTTGCAGCATCAAAGCCATCGTCTTTCATCAAATCGATGATTTTCTTTTTGGCAGTATCAGAAACTTTTATCATTGTTATATTGATTTTGTCTAAATTAACCACAAAGATAGTACATAAAAACCTTTTTCCATAATTGATAACATTTTTATAACTGATGACAAAATAGAAAAAAGTTATTTGAAAGGAGTAATAGTGGGTGAATTCCTTAACTTTGTGTTTGATCCATAAAATTAAAGAATGAAACTTTATCCTATAGAAACGGGAAATTTTAAGTTGGATGGCGGAGCCATGTTTGGCGTGGTGCCCAAAACCATTTGGAACAAAACCAATCCTGCCGACTCAACTAATTTAATTGATATTGCTGCCAGATGTTTATTGGTAGAAGACGGCAACAGGCTGATTTTGATTGACACTGGAATGGGTAACAAGCAATCGGAGAAATTTTTTGGGTATTATTCGCTTTGGGGAACGCATTCTATGGATAAGTCGTTGGCGAAATATGGTTTTCACCGCGACGATATCACCGATGTGTTTCTGACCCATTTGCATTTTGACCATTGTGGGGGTAGCATACAATGGAACGCAGCCAGAACAGGCTATGAGCCGGCATTTAAGAATGCCACATTTTGGTCTAATGAAAAACACTGGGAATGGGCTACCAAACCGAATCCCAGAGAAAAAGCCTCTTTCTTATCCGAAAATATTCTGCCGATGCAGGAAAGCGGGCAATTGCAATTTATTCAAAGACCCGAAGGGGATTTTCTCTCCACATCAGAATTGGGGTTCGGTATTTTCTTTGTGGATGGTCATACTGAAAAACAGATGATTCCGCATATTCAATTTGAGGGAAAAACCATTGTTTTTTGTGCCGATTTATTACCTACTGCCGGACACATCCCCATTCCATATGTGATGGGTTATGATACGAGACCGCTTTTGACTATGCCGGAGAAAACCAAATTTATGGATGCCGCGGTAGCCAATAATTACTATTTGTTTTTGGAACATGATGCCCATAACGAAATAATCACGGTTCAAAATACAGAAAAAGGGGTTCGCCTGAAGGAAATTTTTAGCTGTGAAGAAATCTTAAGGTAGTGTTAACCTCAAATTTATTTAGTCAGAATACGTTATTTTTGAATCAATTAAATCCAAATTTTAATGAATTATATCAAACCTCTTTGTCTTTCCATGGCCGCCATTTTTGCTCTGGCCGGTTGCAGTGCATCTAAAAAAGTGTCAAATACAGCAGCAGTTGTCCTAAGTGCTCCTTCCTATTTAAAAAAAGCGTCTTTAAAAGAAAGTGAATTAAAACGCTGGAGTCATTTGGATATCCTAAAAGACACGATTCCGGGGATGAGCGTTGACAGGGCTTACACCGAATTGTTGAAAAATAAGAAAGGGAAGAAAGTCATCGTTGGTATTGTCGATTCAGGTGTTGATATTGATCATAAGGATTTGAAACCGATGATTTGGACCAATACGAAAGAAATTCCAGGTAACGGTATTGATGATGATAAAAACGGCTATGTAGACGATATTCACGGTTGGAATTTTTTAGGAGATATCACGAAGGAAAATTACGAATACGAACGAATCGTAAATGATAAAAATTTGGTTGATGAGGGTACCTATCAAGAGGCTAAGAAGGTTAAAGACAAGAAAATTGCCGAAGCACAAAATGGTAAAATTCGTTTAGAGCAAATGGTAAGTAACATAGATAAAGGTGATTCGGTTTTGACAAAATACCTGGGCAAATCAAATTATACGGTTGAAGAAGTAAAAACTATTATATCACAGGATTCTGTTGTACAAAAAAGTAAAGCCACTATTGAACAACTGTTTTCTTTTGGAATGTCTATGGCAGAATTAAAAACGGCTATTCTAAAACAAAAAGAAGGTTATGATGTGTTGCTGGCTTCCGGAAACACAATAACCAATTACCGTAAAGTTTTGGGGGATAATCCGGAAGATATAACCGACACCAAATATGGTAACAATAATGTGATGGGGCCGGATAAAAATGAAATTCTTCATGGCACCCATGTTGCCGGAATTGTAGCTCAGGTTAGAAATAACGAATTAGGGGGTGATGGAATTGCTAATAATGTCGAAATTCTGACGGTACGTGCCGTTCCTGATGGGGATGAATATGATAAAGATATTGCACTCGGAATTCGTTATGCCGTGGATAATGGTGCCAAAGTAATCAATGGCAGTTTCGGGAAAGGATTCTCGCCGCACAAAGAATGGGTTTTTGATGCCATAAAATATGCTGAAAAGAAAGATGTTTTAATTGTTCATGCTGCAGGGAATGATGCCAAAAATATTGACGTTTTTGATAATTTTCCGAATGATTCAGCCGATAAAAAAATGGAATTAGCCGATAACTTAATTACCATCGGGGCATTGAATTTTGAATATGGGGATAAAATGGTGGCGAAATTTTCCAATATCGGAAAAATCAATGTGGACGTTTTTGCACCGGGAGTGAAAATTTATGCCACAACACCTAACGATTCCTATAAATACTTGCAAGGAACTTCCATGGCAGCTCCAAACGTTGCCGGTGTGGCAGCATTGATCCGTTCCTATTATCCCAAATTATCGGCCCAACAAGTGAAGCATATTTTGATAGATTCTGGTGTAGCCATTCCGTTTGAAGTAATTGTGGGAGGGAAACCAAATGACAAACGCCTTTTTACCGAAATAGCAAAATCAGGAAAAATAGTAAATGCGTATAATGCCTTATTGATGGCAGAAAAAATGAGTAAAAAGTAATTGCATTGACCCAACATTTAAAAAGCATTGTCGAATAAAATCTTAAGGTAGCGTTAATCCTGATTTTAGTTGAATGGAAATGAATTATTTTAGTCCCCAATTTTAAAAATAAACCATTAATGTATAGTATAAAAACCATTGTTTTTTCTGCCTTTTCTCTTCTGGCATTGGTAGGATGTCAAGCTCAAAAACAAGTTTCAAACAGCAATGCCAAGGCTGCAATAAGCATTCCGTTACATACACAGAAAAAAGCAGCATTGACAGAAAGTGAATTAATGCGTTGGAGTCATCTCGACGTCGTGAAAGATACGATTCCCGGTATGAGCGTAGACAGGGCTTATGCGGAATTATTGAAAGATAAAAAAGGAGTAAAAGTTGTGGTTGGGATTGTCGATTCGGGTGTAGATATTGACCACGAAGATTTGAAACCGGTGATTTGGACTAATGAAAAAGAGATTCCCGGAAACGGCATTGACGATGATAAAAATGGGTATGTAGACGATATTCACGGATGGAATTTTCTGGGCGACGTCACCTTGGAAAACCTCGAAGTAACCCGAATTATAAAAAAAGGGGATGACGGTTCCGAAACCTATAAAAGAGCGCTTGCAGATTATGACGAAAAATACCAAAAAGCATTGGAAGGCAAACAACAGGTGGATTTTTTATTGAATACCAATAAGGCCATCCAAGAGTATTTGAAAAAAGAGGACTATTCATTGGAAGACTTGAAAAATATGGAGACTGCTGATGAAGGGTTGAAAAAAAGCAAAATGATTATGACCCAGGTGATTGGGCAGGCAGGGCCTAAATTTAATGTCGATCTGGAAGAGTATAGAAAATATATTTACGATCAATTAGATTATAATTTAAATAAGGAATTTGACGGTAGAAAAGTTTTAGGAGACAATCCTGAGGATATAAAAATGACCCAATATGGCAATAATGTCGTTTATGGACCGGATAAGGAAGAAGCCATGCATGGAACACATGTTTCCGGAATTATTGCTGAGGTAAGAAATAATAATCTGGGAGGTGACGGGGTTGCCAATAATGTAGCTATTATGGCCGTGAGAGCCGTTCCCAACGGAGACGAATACGATAAGGATATTGCCTTGGCGATTCGTTATGCGGTTGATAATGGTGCGAAAGTAATCAACGGGAGTTTTGGTAAAAGTTTTTCCCCACACAAAGAATGGGTGTTTGATGCGATAAAATATGCCGAAAAGAAAGATGTATTAATTGTTCACGCATCTGGAAATGACAGCAATGATATTGATTTAGAGAAAAACATCAATTTTCCTAATGATTCTCAAGACAATAAAACTGAATTTGTTCATAATGTATTGACTGTAGGGGCTCTGAATAATGAATATGGGGAAAAAGTCATTGCGCCATTTTCGAATTACGGGAAGATTAATGTAGATGTGTATGCGCCTGGAATGGAAATCTATGCATCGGTACCCAATAACAAATACAAATACGAACAAGGGACCTCAATGGCTTCTCCAAATGTAGCCGGAGTAGCGGCATTGATTCGTTCCTATTATCCTAAATTGAAAGCATTTCAGGTAAAACAAATCATCATGGATTCGGGATTATCCTTGCCTGCAACAGTAGAATTGGGAGAAAATCAAGAAAAAAAATCGTCGACCGATACTTCTAGAACCGGGAAAATGGTCAATGCTTATAACGCGTTATTACTGGCAGAAAAGAGGTCAAAAAAATAAAAATTGTTAAAATTCATTACAATGGAAGGGAAATAAACCCTTCCATTTTTTAGTATCACCAATGATGAAAAAAAGCTTTTTATGCTTTACAACGGTGTTTGCCGTTGTAAATGTTTTTGCCCAAAGTACGGCCTATTGGCAACAAAAGGCCGATTATAAAATGGATGTTACCATGGATATGAAAAATTACCAATACCATGGCAAACAGGAATTGGAGTATACCAATAATTCTCCCGATACACTAAAGCGTGTTTTTTATCATTTGTATCCCAATGCTTTTCAGCCCGGAAGTGAAATGGATGCACGCCTGCATAGCATTAAGGATCCAGATGCGAGAATGGTCAGTAAAATTACACTTGATGGAAAAGAAGTTAAAGAAAGCCGAATTCAAAATCTGAAACCGGAGGAAATGGGCTATCTGAAAATTGCCAATTTCAAACAAGAAGATGTCGCAGTTGACACTAAAACGGTTGGAACCATTCTCGAAGTCACTTTGGCGAAACCGATTTTGCCTAATGCTAAAACCACATTAACCTTAGATTTTGACGGGCAGGTTCCGGTTCAAATTCGTCGTTCGGGCAGAAATAATGCAGAAGGAGTCGCCTTGTCTATGACACAATGGTATCCCAAAATAGCCGAATTTGATTTTGAAGGCTGGCACGCCGATCCTTATGTCGCCAGGGAATTTCATGGGGTTTGGGGAAATTTTGATGTCAAGATCACCATTGATAAGGATTATGTTTTAGGCGGTTCAGGGTATTTGCAAAATCCAAACGAAATCGGTCACGGCTATCAGGATGCCGGATTGGATGTCGTTTATCCCAAAAAAGCAAAAATGTTGACCTGGCATTTTATAGCACCGATGGTGCATGATTTTGCCTGGGCGGCCGATAAAAATTATTTGCATGATGTGGTAAAGGGACCTAATCATGTCGATTTGCATTTTCTCTATAAAAATAATCCAAAGACGATAGCAAACTGGAAACAAGTAGAACCGTTAATGGTGAAAGTGATGGATTTTTACAACCACACGATTGGGAATTATCCGTACAAACAGTATTCCTTTATTCAGGGAGGTGATGGTGGAATGGAATACGCGATGTGTGCGTTGATCCTGGGCGAAGGCACTCTCGAAGGGATTCTGGGTACGGCAACCCACGAGTTGGGGCATTCCTGGTTTCAGCATGTTTTGGCCAGTAATGAATCCAAACACCCATGGATGGATGAAGGATTTACGACCTATGTGGAAGATTTAGCGATGAATGAACTGGCTGTAAAAAAAGAGCAAAATCCATTCAAATGGAATTATTTGGCGTATTACAATTTAGTAGAATCGGGAAAGGAACAACCGCAAACCACTCATAGTGACCGATATGATGAGAACAGATCGTATAGCATTTCGTCCTATGTAAAAGGCAGTATTTTCTTGTCGCAATTGGGATATCTTATAGGGCAGGAGAATCTGGCTAAAACGTTGAAACGATATTATAATGATTTTAAATTCAAACATCCCACACCCAATGATATTAAAAGATCTGCCGAACGCGTTTCGGGAGCTGAACTCGATTGGTATCTGATCGATTGGACCCAAACCACCAACACCATAGATTACGGAATTATGGCGGTAAAAAATAACGGCGAGACTGCTGCGGTGACTTTAGAAAGAATCGGCCGAATACCAATGCCGATTGATTTGAAAGTGGAATATGTGGATGGAACAGTGGAAAGTTTTTACATTCCGTTACGAATGATGTATTTTGAAAAAGAAAATCCAAATCCGGAGATGAAAAGAACCGTTTTGAACGATTGGGCTTGGGCAAATTCGAAGTATGAATTTACCATTTCCAAATCCAAAAACAGCATCAAAAAAATAACCATCGACCCAAGTGGTTTAATGGCTGATGTGAAATTAGATAATAATAGTTTTGAGGTGAAGTAAGGTATAATGTCCCGGTTGTTTTATTATAATACTCCAATTCGTAATTGTAAATATACTTTGTAACTTTGTGGTTTAATGAAAATTCAAATGCAAAATAAAATTATAGCCTTCCTTTTTATGATTTTCGCCTTGTCTTCCTGTGAGAAAGAGAATCAAAAACGTCTGGTCGAAAATAAAAAAGAGATGGAGAAAAGGGAACTTGTTTTTTCAAAAATAGAAAAAGCCTGGGTTTTCATTGATACTCCTATCAATACCACTTCAGAATCCATTATGGGTTCTTGGAATGATTTTCGGATGTTTTTAGAAGAGTTGGCTCAAAAACCTAAAAAAACTATTGGGGCCTTCCAGAAAAAATCCGCCGAATTGTCCAAAAAAGTTATGGTACTCAATAACAGTGTTCCGTTTCCATTTGATAAGCCGCAAATAAAAAGTAGAATCGCTACGCTGGCAACCAAAGTGAGGTTGTTGGATTTATTCATCCATTTGGATAATATTCCGGATAAGAAAGTGGTTCGTTTGATTGCCGAAATCAATAACGAATTGGTTTCTTTGCAAAGGCAAATGAATAAGATTGATGAAAAAAGCAAGATTCCAATGGAAGAAGGCGAAAATGAAATGTTAATGATGCTTGATACCACAAGAGCTATTCCTAGTAGTGGTTATCCGGTTACACCGATACCAAATAATTCAACCACAATAACCCCGGCAAATCAAAATATTCCTCGAGTTGAGTAAAAAAAACTTATATACGGTCTACGATAATTCCCCCAAAACGCAGCAAATAGTAGCGCAATTACAAGGGAGCAATCCGGTTAAAATGAATCTTTCCGGCTTGTTGGGATCTTCCCTTTCATTTGTTATTCGTTCTGTTTTTAAAAAAGCGGAACTTCCTTTCTTGCTTATTTTGAACAATAAGGAAGAAGCGGCGTATTATTTGAATGATTTGGAGCAGATGATTGGCGATCAGGATGTCTTGTTTTATCCGGGATCTTTTCGTCGTCCGTATCAAATTGAGGAGACCGATAATGCCAATGTCTTGTTGCGTGCCGAGGTGCTCAACCGGATTAATTCCCGAAAAAAACCGGCAATTATCGTTAGTTATCCTGAAGCCCTTTTTGAAAAAGTGGTAACCCGTAAAGAGTTAGATAAAAATACCCTGAAAGTAAGTGTAGGAGATAAAATTTCTATCGATTTTATCAATGAGGTTTTATTTGAATACGAATTCAAACGGGTTGATTTTATTACCGAACCGGGAGAGTTTTCGGTGCGTGGTGGAATCGTGGATGTGTTTTCGTTTTCGAATGACAATCCGTATCGGATTGAGTTTTTTGGGAATGAAGTTGATAGTATCCGGACCTTTGATGTGGCTACCCAGTTGTCGATAGAAATCCAGAAAAAAATAACGATTATCCCCAATGTGGAAAACAAGGTTTTTCAGGAAAACCGGGAAAGTTTCCTGGATTATATTTCAGAGAAAACGGTGTTGTTCCTTCAGAATACCGAAGATTTTTTATCCCAATTAGACAAACAATTTGCCCGTGCCGAAGAGGCTTTCGAAAAATTATCGAAAGAGATTAAACATGCAACACCGGAGCAATTGTTTCTGAATCAACGTGCTTTTGTAAAAAGGGCGCTGGATTTTTCGATTGTGGAATTGGGTTCCAAGCCCATCTTTAAGAGTACGAAACAAATCGAATTTCACATGCAGCCGCAACCCTCGTTCAATAAGCAATTCGATTTGTTGCTGAATAATCTGAATGAGAATCATTTTAACGGCTATAAAAATTATTTGTTTTGTTCGAATGAAGCGCAGGCCAAACGCTTTCATGATATTTTTGAAACCTTGGATGAGGCGAATTCTGAGGACATTCGCAAGCAATACCATACGATTGTGTTGCCTTTGTATCAGGGATTTATCGATGAGGAAAATCAGATTACCTGCTATACCGACCACCAGATTTTTGAGCGGTATCATAAATTCAACATTAAAAATGGCTATTCGAAAAAGCAGAATATTACGTTAAAAGAGCTGACCACACTTTCGGTTGGCGATTATGTAACGCATATCGATCACGGAATCGGGAAATTTGGAGGATTACAAAAAATACAGGTCGAAGGCAAAACCCAGGAAACCATTAAGCTGGTTTACGCCGATAATGATATTGTGTATGTGAGTATTCATTCGCTGCACAAAATTTCGAAATACAACGGAAAAGACGGCACGCCGCCCAAAATATATAAATTAGGTTCGAATGCCTGGAAGGTCTTAAAGCAAAAAACCAAGGCAAGGGTCAAACATATTGCCTTCAATTTGATTCAGTTGTATGCCAAAAGACGATTGGAGAAAGGCTTCCAGTTTGCGCCCGACAGTTATTTGCAAAATGAATTAGAGAGTTCGTTTATCTACGAAGACACGCCGGATCAAACCAAATCAACCCAGGAGGTAAAAGCCGATATGGAAAGCGACCGACCGATGGATCGCTTGGTTTGCGGGGATGTTGGTTTTGGTAAAACCGAGGTGGCTATTCGTGCGGCTTTCAAAGCGGTGGACAATAGCAAACAAGTAGCGGTTTTGGTACCAACAACTATTTTGGCCTACCAGCATTACCGCACTTTCTCGGAACGATTGAAAGATATGCCGGTTTCGGTAGGCTATTTGAATCGCTTCAGAACGGCCAAACAAAAAGCAGAAACCTTGAAGCAATTAGCCGAAGGAAAATTGGATATCGTTATTGGAACGCATCAATTGGTCAATAAAAATGTCGTTTTCAAAGATTTGGGATTGTTGATTGTGGACGAGGAACAAAAATTTGGGGTGAATGTCAAAGACAAACTCAAAACCATTGCGGCCAATGTCGATACGCTGACGCTGACGGCTACGCCCATTCCGAGAACCTTACAGTTTTCGTTGATGGCAGCGCGGGATTTATCGGTGATTACCACACCTCCGCCCAACAGATATCCTATCGAGACGAATGTGGTTGGGTTTAACGAAGAGATTATCCGCGATGCGATTTCGTATGAAATTCAGCGCAACGGACAGGTTTTCTTCATCAATAACCGAATCGAAAATATCAAGGAAATTGCGGGAATGATTCAGCGTTTGGTGCCGAATGCCAGAGTAGGAATCGGTCACGGCCAAATGGATGGCAAAAAACTCGAAGAACTGATGTTGGCATTCATGAACGGGGAATTTGATGTTCTGGTAGCGACTACCATTATCGAAAGTGGTCTGGACGTTCCGAATGCGAATACCATTTTTATCAATAATGCCAATAATTTCGGATTGTCTGATTTGCATCAAATGCGCGGTCGGGTGGGACGTAGCAACAAAAAAGCGTTCTGTTATTTCGTTTGTCCACCATATTCGGCCATGACAGAAGATGCTCGAAAACGTATTCAGGCTCTGGAGCAATTCAGTGAACTCGGCAGCGGATTTAATATTGCGATGAAGGATTTGGAGATTCGTGGTGCCGGGGATTTATTGGGTGGGGAACAGAGCGGTTTCATCAATGAAATCGGTTTTGATACCTACCAGAAAATCATGAATGAAGCTATCGACGAATTGAAGGAAAACGAATTCAAGGATTTGTATCCGGAGGAAAATGATATCGATACCAAGGAATACGTCAAAGACCTGCAAATTGATACCGATTTTGAGTTGTTGTTCTCCGATGAATACATCAATAATATTAGCGAGCGATTGAATTTGTATAACGAATTGGGTGCCATCAAAAACGAGGAAGAATTGCAATTGTTCCAGAAAAGACTCATCGACCGTTTTGGGCCTATGCCGCCAAGAGCGATTGCTTTAATGAACAGTATTCGTATCAAATGGATTGCTACCCGTGTGGGAATCGAGAAACTGGTGATGAAACAAGGCAAGATGATTGGCTATTTCGTCTCCGACCAACAATCCGATTATTACCACTCCGCCCGTTTTCATAAGGTATTGCAGTTTGTGCAAAAGCAAAGTAGCCTTTGTAAAATGAAAGAAAAACAAACGCCAAATGGGTTACGACTATTGTTGACTTTTGATAATGTGAAGTCTACACGAAGAGCTTTGGAGTTGATGGAGATGTTGGGAGGAGGAGAAATTTGATTTCAAATCAATACCAATCGACTACTTTTTCATTTATATTTATGAGCAGTTACAAATGTTTTAATGTACTTTATAGTTTTTAATCTTCTATTCGTTCAATCACCTTTATTCTAATTATGGTAAGATTGCCATACTTTTCCACATCTTCTTTAGTCCATGAATATTCTTTCCCCTTGGGCCTGTTATTAAAATCCCATTCAAAAGGTTCTTTTACATATACATAAAAACTTATGAGTTTCCTTCCAATTACTTTGCGATTTATTTCTTTGGGACTGATGAATTTAAAAGCAAAATAAGATGGATAGTCTAAAGTTGCAACTACTGTTTTTATCTCTGGTTTAACCTCTTTAAGTAGATTTTTTAAGGGTTTATTTATAAATTGTTGTTCATTTGTTTTTAATTTATAAGTGTCTTCGGGAGTTTGTACCATTTGTTGAGCTGTGCAACTATAGTTTGCTAAAATGAACAATATTGCTAAAATTTTTAATGTGCTTTTCATGTATGTTACTGCTAATCATTGCCAATTACTCTAATCCAAACTACTGTATAGTTTCCATATTTATTCACATCTTCCTTTGTCCAAACAAATCTCTTTCCTTCAAGTCTATTCTCGCTTTTCCAATTTATCGGTTCTTTGACATAAACATATATACTGATATATTTTTTTTCTTTTTTACCTTTTATGTATTCATCATGGGTTACAAATTTGAAAGTAAAATAATCTGGAGAGTTTAAAGTACCATCAACCATTTTGATTTCAGGCTTGATTTCATTAAGCAAATTTTTCAAAGGTTTGTTAAGGAACTTTTGTTCATTTTGTTTTAACTTATAGGCGTCATTGGTAGTTTGTACTAATTGTTGTGATATACAGTTATAGTTTGTCAATAAAAATAGCAGGACGAAAATTCTAAATGTGTTTTTCATAGTTTTTGGGCGTTATTTTCCTTCACAATTGATTAAAGGTCTATTATCTTCTGATAAATAAAAGTCAATTTGTATTTCATTTTTATTTGTCAAATCGATAAAATCAGTTTGGATCGATTTGTATCCGATAAAAGTTGTTTCTATGTAAAGTAAATTTTCATGATTTACTGTCTCAAAAGTATACTCTCCTTGGGCTGATGTTTTAATTTTATAACATCCTATAAGTAATTCGGCATTACTTAATGCTTTACCATTCGTTATATCAAAAACTTTCCCTGTTATTTTTAGGGTTTTAGGGTTTGTTTTTAAGTTAGTGTCAATAACTTTAATAATATACCCTCCTTTGTTGTAAGTTGGGATTAATCTGCTTTTTATAGAGGAACACCATTTAAAGCTATTAAAAAAATAAAAAACACTAAATTATAGTTCTGTTTTTTTCATATTTAAGTTATTAGTAGCCTGCTTGATTACCCCGACACTCGAAGTCTTCTTCTAAACACCAATATTATCCGTTTTGCATAACTTTTTGTTCAAATATAATGATTTTTACTACAAGTAGCACTTTGAACGGTATGAGTTGTCTATAGGATTGGGTACGAGTCGGGAGACTTCGCGCAGCATCAGCTATTGGGTACTAGATATGTAAATAAAAAAGCTTCCAGCCTTTCAAAGGCTGGAAGCTTTTTTATTTATTTTAATATCAAAAAATATTAGTTTTTCAAATCCTTGATCACTTTGAAAGCAACATCTACCTGATCTTCGCCTACCAAAATAGTAAATTCATTGGATGTCGAAATTACCTCATTGATGATGATGCCTTCCCAGGCCAAACGTTGGAAAATGAAATAATAAATTCCGGGAACGACTATGTTTTCTTTGGGTAATTTTACGGTAATGGAAGCTAAATTTTCTAATTTTTGAATTAATTTTTCATTAGAAAAATGTTTGTCAACAAGGTGGTTAACACTGTTGCTCAGGACAATGTTGATTTCGTTTACCCCTCTGGATGAGGTATAAAAAACATCCGGAAACGCATTGATGTCGGCAATTAATTCCGCCTGTTTATTCAAAACAGTTTCTGAAACTGCAAAAGTATAATCAGTCAGGGCAGAGCGAACGGTAATTTCCCCAATGTTTTTAATTACTTTATTGATTTTGTGATTCAATCTGAAATCCAGTTCTTCGGTAAGTCTTTTTAATGACATCACCACGGCACCCTGTCTTACCTCTTTGCCAAATTCACTTTCTAACTCCGACATTATATTTCTGGATAATGAAGTTAGGTTAATGATTCCAAGAGACAAAGCATTTAATAAAAAGGGCTTGGTTTTGATGTAGTTTTCTACAATGGAAGAGACAGTTTTCATGATTGATTAGGTATTTTTACTTATACTTTACTTAGATTTTGAGGCAACTAAAGTTAGTTATCCTGTCAAAAATCTGGACAAAGATATATAAAAAAACAATTTGTTACAATTGTAACATCGAAAAAATCATTAAAAATGATAAAAAGCGTCCGTAAGGTGTTCAATTACAAAAGATTTCCCTTCTTTGTGGATGGCGATAATGTCAAAACGAACATCGACATCTAAATCTTGACTACTTACGTATTGGTCTACGGCCTTTACCAAAAGCTGAATTTTCTTAGGTTTTACAAAATCCTGGGGCAGGCCAAAATCCAATGAGGAACGGGTTTTGACTTCAACGACGGCTAAGACATTTTCTTTTTGGGCAATAATATCAATTTCGGCTTTTTGAAAAGTCCAATTGGTTTCCAGAATTGCATAGCCTTCTTTTTCCAGAAAAGCAACGGCTATTTCTTCCCCAAATTTTCCCAGTTCGTTGTGTTCGGCCATCAGAATAGTATTCAGTGTTCAATGATCCGTATTTATTTTATTCAAAAACGACGGTGCTGCAATTTTCGGTCACATGGATTCGTACCGTACTGCCCAAAATCAAAGCCCGATTGTCATGAATGTGTCCGGCCGGGAAATTATAGATAATGGGAATAGTATAGGATTTGGTGACGTCTTCAATGATTTCCAGGGCATTTTTTCCCCAAGGGATTTCATTGTCTTTCATTTTTGACATCGAACCTACGATGATTCCTTTGATACTTTCCAGACAGCCATTGCGTTTTAGATTCATCATCATACGGTCGATATGATACAGGTATTCGTCCAAATCTTCGATAAATAAGATTTTATCGTCGCAGTCTATAGCCGATTCAGAACCAAATAAGCTGTAAAGGATAGAAAGATTTCCGCCAACCAATTCCCCACTTGCCGAACCTAATCGGTTCATAGGGTCTGTGCCAATTTCATAAGACAGTGGTTCGCCAAACAAGGCTTTTCTCAAACTTTCTTTGGCTTCTTCGGTAGCTTTTGGAACGCTTACGGGCATGATACCGTGGATAGATTCAAAGCCCAGCGTATTGAGGTGGTTGTGTAAAACGGTAACATCGCTGAAACCAATAATCCATTTCGGATTTTGCTTGAATTGGGCAAAATCCAACAGATCAATCATCCGAACCGTGCCATAACCGCCACGAACGCACCAGATGGCTTTGATGTTCGGATTGTCTAATTGCTGTTGGAAATCAGCAGCCCGTTGTTCGTCGGTGCCGGCCAATTGATTGTCATCTAAACCGATGGAGCTTCCTATTACAGCTTCCAGTCCCCAAGAGTGTAATAGATCAAGGGTGGGTTTCAGGTTGTCTTCAATGTTTTTTCTGGCGGTGGCCACAATAGCAATAGTATCTCCTTTTTGTAATACGGGCGGTGTTGTCATAGGTGTTTGGGCTTGACTGGTGAACGATTGAAAAATAAAAATTAAAAGTAGTGTTTTATATAAACCAAAATTACAGTTTGTACACCAAAATCGGATTGCAGGCATGTTTTTATTTTTCGTAATAAATGAAATCATCGGCTTGAAAAAACCGTCTTAAACAAAGATAGAAAAATTAAAAAATAATAAGAGGTTTCTTGTTCAAATGCAGTATTTTTACTACTGTATTTTTAAAATTCAGTTATGAAAATGCTATGTCTGATTTGCCAGTTGTTACTTTTTTGTTTGGTATTTAATGCAAAAGCACAACAAAAGAAGTATACCATTCATACGGTGGCGTTTTATAATTTTGAAAATTTATTTGATACCATCAATAATCCCAACACCAATGATGATGAATGGACACCGAAAGGAACGCAACATTGGACATCCAAAAAATACCGTCAAAAATTGTTGAATTTATCCAGGGTCGTAGCCGAAATAGGCTCTTCGGAGAATGCTAATGCGCCCACCTTTATTGGTTGTTCCGAAATAGAAAATCGGGGTGTTCTGGAAGATTTAGTCAAAGAACCCAAACTCATCGATAAGGAATATGGAATCGTACATTTTGATTCGCCGGACAAACGCGGCATAGATGTAGCGCTATTGTATCAAAAAAAGTATTTCCGCCCAACAACGTATACCAATATTCCTTTATTGGTTTATAGAAAGGAATCGTTGTCAAAGGCTGATTCCGATTTAAAAGAAGACGAAACGGCTGATTCCGATTCAGAAATTGTTCCTCAAAGTAATCGGGTATTTACCCGCGACCAGCTTCTGGTAACCGGATTTCTCGAAGGCGAAGAAATCCATATTATTGTCAATCATTGGCCGTCGCGTTCGGGTGGGGAGAAAAAAACGAGTCCGTATCGCGAAGCTGCCGGGGCTTTGAACAGAAGAATTATCGATTCTTTGCAACGCCTCAATCCCAATGCCAAAGTCGTTACTTTGGGGGATTTGAATGATGGACCTTTCAATAACAGCATTAAAAAAGCACTTGGAGCCAAAGCTAAAAAATCGGAAGTTCCGGAATTGGGTATTTTCAATCCTTTTGAAGAAATGCTGAAAAAAGGAATGGGAACCATCGCATTTAGGGATTCCTGGGATATTTTCGACCAAATTATGGTAACCCAATCTTTAATCAAAAATGATTTCAACAGTTTTCAATTCTGGAAGGCAGGCATCTACAACAAATCATTCCTGATTCAGACTTCCGGGCGATACCAAGGCTATCCCAAACGGCATTCCGCCACCGAAATTGGTTTTAGCGACCACTTTCCGGTTTACATTTATCTGATTAAAGAAGTAAAGTAGAGAAGAGCGGAAACGTTCTGCCTTCACATCTTTGCGGTGAAATCCCTTTCCTGAAAAAAAGCATACTTTTTCGTACCTTAGCCTTTCATAAATACAATTCAAAATGGCAATAGCAAAACCTTTCAACTTGACGAAATGGATAGACGAAAATCGTCACCTCTTGAAACCGCCTGTGGGTAATAAAAACCTGTACAAAGAATCCGGTGATTATATCGTGATGATTGTTGCCGGTCCCAACGCCCGAAAAGATTATCATTATAACGAAACTGAAGAATTGTTTTATCAGCTCGAAGGTTCCATCAAAGTGATTATCCAAGAAGACGGTGAGCGCAAAGAAATGGAATTGCATGCCGGCGATATGTACCTGCATCCTGCCAAAGTGCCACATTCCCCGGTGCGTTCCGAAGGTTCCATAGGTTTGGTTATCGAACGCAAACGAGCGGGTCTTGGACTTCAGGACGGACTGCTTTGGCATTGCGATAACTGCAATCACAAGCTCTATGAAGTGTATTTTGAACTGCACGATATCGAGAAAGATTTTCTGGCTCATTTCAGGCATTTTTACGGTTCAGAAGAATTACGCACCTGCAAGCAATGTGGCACCGTGATGGAAACCGACCCGAGATTTGTCTAATTTTTAGGAGCTTCTTCCCGTTATCCGCTTTATCTTTTACTCTTTAACCTGAAATTAATTCAGGTTAAATAAAGGAGTAAAAGGATGCCGCTGCTACCGGGGCTAGAAACAAATAGGGTTCAATCAAAATTTTAATGAAAAGTTACCATGGCAACAATAGCAGAACAATTCAAAATAAAAGAGGCATTGGCACAATTGGGTATCCAAGAGCTGAACGAAGGAACGGCTACGGGTTCAGTGCGTTTTGGCAATGGAGAAGTACTGTCCAGTTATTCCCCGGTTGACGGGCAATTGATAGCCGAAGTAAAAACAACCACGGCCGAAGATTATGAAAAAGTAATGCAGGCTGCAACCGCCGCTTTCCAAATTTTTCGGATGATACCGGCACCCAAGCGCGGGGAAATCGTGCGTCAATTTGGAGAAAAATTACGTCAAAATAAGGAAGCTCTGGGGAAATTGGTTTCCTATGAAATGGGGAAATCATTGCAGGAAGGCTATGGTGAAGTACAGGAAATGATCGATATCTGCGATTTTGCTTTGGGACTATCGCGGCAATTGTATGGTTTAACGATGCATTCAGAGCGTCCCGGTCACCGCATGTACGAACAATACCATCCGTTGGGTGTGGTCGGAATCATTTCGGCCTTTAACTTCCCAGTGGCCGTTTGGGCCTGGAATGCCACTTTGGCCTTGGTTTGTGGCGATGTCTGTGTTTGGAAACCTTCCGAAAAAACACCGCTTTGCGGGATTTCCTGTCAAAATATATTGGCCGAAGTGCTTCAGGAAAACAAGCTCCCCGAAGGGATTTCCTGTTTGCTCATTGGGGATTATAAAGTGGGGGAAATGCTGACTAACGACAAGCGCGTTGCCTTGCTTTCGGCTACCGGTTCCATCCGAATGGGAAAAATTGTGGCGCAGGCTGTTGCGGCCCGTCTGGGAAAATCCTTATTGGAATTGGGGGGTAACAACGCCATTATTGTAACTCCGGATGCCGATATCAAAATGACGATTATCGGGGCGGTTTTCGGGGCCGTGGGGACTGCCGGACAACGCTGTACTTCGACCCGCCGTTTGATCATTCACGAAAGTATTTACGATAAAGTAAAAGACGCTTTGATTTCGGCCTACAAACAACTACGCATCGGAAACCCATTGGATGAGAAAAACCATGTAGGGCCTTTGATTGATACCGCTGCGGTAGCCATGTATGCCAAAGCCCTGAATCAAGTGGTGGCCGAGGGAGGAAAAATTGTCGTTGAAGGAGGAGTGCTTTCGGGGGAAGGTTATGAAAGCGGCTGTTATGTAAAACCGGCCATTGCCGAAGCCGAAAATACGTTCGAAATCGTGCAACACGAAACCTTTGCACCCTTGCTGTATCTCATCAAATATTCAGGGGATGTCGAAAATGCCATTGCGATTCAGAATGGGGTGGTGCAAGGATTGTCCTCGGCCATCATGACCAGTAATTTACGGGAAGCCGAATCGTTTCTGTCGGTAGCTGGTTCCGATTGTGGCATTGCCAATGTAAACATAGGAACTTCCGGTGCCGAGATTGGAGGTGCTTTCGGCGGTGAAAAAGAAACGGGCGGTGGCAGGGAATCCGGCTCGGATGCCTGGAAAGTGTATATGCGACGCCAAACCAATACTATCAATTATACGACGAGTTTACCCTTGGCACAAGGCATAAAATTCGATTTAGAATAGCAATAAAAAAGGCAATTGAATCACTCCAATTGCCTTTTATCATTTATTAAGATTCGTTTTTTACAAATTGAACGAAGCGCCAATATTGAAAACAAACTGATTGTTTAAGTTGTCGAATCCGGTTGCTTCCGGTTTGTATTTGGCAATCGGAACGCCGGCCTCTGTATAGATACCAAAGCCTTCCGTGAAGAAATAACGGAAACCTAAATGAGCGCCAAAATTTCGCAATCCTAAATCCAATCCCGGATAAATATCCATCTTTTCATCCAGTTTAAAAACATTTCCCAGATTGGCATTAAAACGGACTTTAGCGTCAAATCGATCTCCAAATGCCGGTTTGTTTCCCAAGGCATCTGAATCGACAGACAATAAGTAGGAAGTGACAAATCCGTAGGACATGTTTTCGCCTAAACCATAATCGGTAGCAATCTGGATGCCGGTACCGCCATTTTGGCTGTTGGCGCCCACATTAAATTTAGCATCTCCTTTTCCTTTGTAGGCTTGTGCGTTTAGTGTACCAACAAGTAATAATGTCAGTAATGTGATGATTTTTTTCATGATTTTTGGGTTTTTGTATTTTGGCAAAACTAGAAAATTATCTTCTAATTCCTACCTTTTTCATTCGGATATAAGGTGTCAAGGGGTTCACTTTGCCAAAATTCTTTGGTGTTTACATCCATAATGGTCAACGGGCCTCTGAAAGCGGCACCGGTATCTATATTCCAAACGCAGGCTTTTTGTACGGGAGTAGTTTTGTTAATTCGGGTTACGGGGGTGTGGCCGATATAGATTTCGTTATAAATGGTAAGGCGTTTTGGATATAACAAATCGTCTGTTTTCATGGTTTTGTTCAGGGCCAAAGCGGTTTCCCACAAAGTACGGTCCCAATAAAACAGTTTTGGAAAATACTCAAAATTAACCCCGTTCATATTGGTGAATCCGGCATGTATGAACAAACGGTTTTGTTCGTCATGGTGAAAATCTTGTAGGTTTTGAAGGAATTCAACATGCCTTTGTTTGGTGCCTTCATCTACGGTTTCGTAAGCCATAACAGTTGCTTCTCCGCCATGTTTGTACCACAATACATTGTCTTTATTGTCTTTTAGCCAGTGTAATAGCAGTTCGTCGTGGTTGCCCCGAATAAAAATACAGTTGTTTTGGGAGTTCAATTCAATCAAAAAATCAATTACTTGTGGGGATTGACTCCAACCATCTACATAATCTCCCAAAAATATCAAGGAATCTTTAGGGGTAACTCGGGCTCTTTCTAAAACTTGGTGTAATGCGTGTAAACCACCGTGTATGTCACCTATTACTAATGTTCTCATTTGGGATATTTCATTTTATTATTATAAATGATAGCTGAAGCTATTATTGACTCATAAAAATAGGCAAAAGAGTTAGGATGGAATAATTTTAGTTAAAAAAATTTGAATTTGAAAAAATAAGATAAGGGAAATAGTCAAATGATGAATTCAGCCAATTGTAAATATACCCACATTTGGTGATTGTGTCTTTTGGATATTTTCCGTAAATTTATAGTATTTGCGAAAAAGAAAGAGTAAGATAAAGTGGCACGATTTCTGTCTTAAGTTTTTGATGCTATTTTATGGAAGGATAATGAAATTTTAATTCGGAGTTTTCCGTTTTTATTATGTAGATTTCTAAGGTATTAGAAGCAGAAACAATAAGTTACATTATTACGTCGGGTGTTCTGTTTTTATAGAAATAACCATTTTAGATATCGAATCCCATTAGGTTATTAAAAAAGTACAGCGCTCCTGTGAGTAGTATTATTAAGTATTTATTAGAGAGAACTATGAAAAATGAACTTTCAGATTATAAACAAGCTTTAGATGAATCTGCTATTGTAGCTATTACGGATCAAAAAGGGATGATTATTCACGCTAACGATAACTTTTGTAAGATTTCGAAATACAGCAGGGAGGAATTACTAGGTCAGGATCATCGGATTATTAATTCAGGCTATCACTCTAAAGAATTTATTCGCAACATATGGACTACCATTGCTAACGGGAAAATCTGGAAAGGAGAATTAAAAAATAAGGCCAAAGACGGAACGGCTTATTGGGTAGATACGACTATTGTGCCTTTTTTGAATGAAGAAGGAAAGCCTTATCAATATATAGCCATTCGTTCGGATATTACCTTACGGAAAGAGGCGGAGGAAAATTTAATAAAATATTCCAATGCGTTAGAATTTAAAAACAAGCAGCTGGTTGATTTTTGCAATATTGTTTCCCATAATTTACGGGCTCCTCTGATTAATATATCAATGTTAGTCGATTTTATTGAACAAAGCCGGGATGAAGAGGAACGAAAAGAGGTTCAGTCCAAAATAAAACCGGTGGTCAATCATCTATTAGACGTTTTTAATGAATTAGTGGAGTCTTTACAGGTAAAACAGGATACCGGAATTAAAGGGGATGAAATACTTTTAAAAGATTGTTTGGAACGAAATTTAATCGGCTTTGAAGCTCAGATAAAAGAATATGATGCCAATATTCAATTGGATTTAGACAGGGCTCCAAAAGTGATTTTTCCGCAAAAATATATCGACAGCGTAGTAACCAATTTGATTAGTAATGCGTTAAAGTATAGATCTCCGGACAGAAGCTTACAAATAAAAATAAAAACGGAGAAAATAAAGGACGGTATAGTAATGTCTGTTTCGGATAATGGATTGGGGATAGATTTGGATATGCATAAGAATCATATTTTTAAAATCCGTAAAACATTTCATAAACATAATGATGCTAAGGGATTTGGTTTGTTTTTGATTAAGACCCAAATTGAGACCATGGGCGGAGAAATATGGGTAGAGAGCAAGGTCAATCAAGGGACTACATTTTTTGTTAAATTTAAAACCCCCAATATATGAAAACCATTAAAAATTTAACGCTTATCGATGACGATGATATTTTTGTTTTCCTGACCAAAAAGGCTATTGAAGACACCAATTTGGTAGAGCTTATCAAGGTATTTGGAAATGGCTTGGATGCCATAAATTTTCTTAAGGAAAATTGCGATAATGTTGATTCTCTCCCTGAAATTATCCTGCTGGATCTTAGTATGCCCATAATGGATGGGTGGCAGTTTCTGGATCAATTCACAAAATTAATCCCTAAAATTGAAAAGAAAATTACCATTTACATTTGTTCCTCATCGATATCACCCAGTGATGTTTTATTAGCTAAAAAGAACAATGCCGTTTCAGATTATATTATTAAACCCGTAACAAAAGAGAAATTAATCGAACTCATAAAAGGCCTTATTGATTCTCTTTAAAATAGTATTTGAACAATAAAACTTAAACTCAAAAGTATATTCAATTATATATTTTTGAGTTTTTTATTTGTCTTTGTTTTGGACTTCGTTTTAAATAAATAATGGCATTACTGCACATCATATTTCATCTTTCTCAGGATTCGCATGGCTTCTTTAAAAGAAAGGTAGATGGCAGGAAATGGTTTTAGCAATAGTTTGGCGTCAATAAGCCTGTCTTTGGCATCGTCAAAACCGTTGAGGTAGCAAATCATGAAAGTAGAGGGTAGGTTTTGTAAATCTCTTTGTTCTCTTTCACTTAATACATTTCCTTTTTTGAGTTTATTTAATAAAGCTATATTGGAGTTGTAAATGTGAAACAGTACTTTCTTATTGAATTCCGGTGGTTGAAAAAGCATTTGGGTTTCAATTTTATAATAGCCATTGTCATAAAAGTAAATGGCTTTTTGTTCCAAGGGGTAATAACTCGTCTGGTCATTTAATCCTAAAGGGACGTATTCTATAATCGTAAAAGTATCCTCATTATACGTAATGGTTACCGCATCCTGGGCCGAGTAAAAGAGTTTAATTTGTTCGTTGATGAGTTCGATGTCAACACGGGATAAAAATAATTTATCATGTGTTTTCTTAGGGATTCCTGCCCAGCAAATCACAAATAATTCTTTGAAAACCTTGTATTTTGGCGACATGTCTTTATGGCGAAAGTTCATAAAGTCAATGACACCATCAAGGGTATAGCCAATACTGTTCCTGGAGTTGTTTTCTATACCAATTACCGTTTCGGTGTTTTGGTAGTTTTTTTCGATTTCTGTTTCCGTCTCAATCGGCATAGTGTTACTACCTTGTCGAATAAAGATGCTGTTGGCTGGAATAGTATGGATTCCTTTTTTGAAATAAGAGGTTTTATTCTTTGGTTTTATGGTCACCAGACCAATAACCTTGTCTTTAGGTAGGTTGGGAAACGGAACATTCTCGTATTGAATTTTAGGAGGATTTTCCAGATAAGCATTGACCAGATTCTGAATGCGGCTGTCATCAAAAAAATCATCGCCAATTATTTCATTTTCCTGATCTTCAACGCCAACCACAATATAAGAGTTGTTTGTAGGATTTGAATTAGATAAAGCACAAATGTGTTTTAAAAATTTGGATTTTCCTTCCCGAGTGTGTAAATTTAATTGACGTTTTTTGTCATAAAAACTGTTTTCGTCATTGTGAGCGAGCAGATTTTTTATTAAAAGACGTTTGTTGATCATTTAGAGAATACAATTATGGTATGATTCATAAAAAAAAACACCTTTTTTTATAGCAATTTTTTTGGCTTTTTTACGTTGTTAATATACTAATTTTAAAATATAGAAAGAAGATGAAAACGATTAAATTTTGCCCCCCGACATTTTTTGTGATTGCATTATTAAGTTTGTTTTTTACCGCGTGTAATGATAATGATGACAGTTCACAAACTTCAAGAATGATGGTTAGACTGGTAGATGCTCCAGGAGATTATGAAGAGGTGAATGTTGAAGTGTTGGATGTTTTGATAAAAGCAACTTCCGATACTGATGACAGTCAGGGATGGATAAGCATTGGGGATGAAACACAAGTGGGAGAAGGTAAAAAGGTTGATTTACTGAAATTAACAGGCGGAGTGAATGCTTTATTGGCGGATAACTTGGTTCCTTCCGGAAATTTAGGACAAATTCGATTGTTGCTTGGAGACGAAAATTCTGTAAAGTTAGCAGGTGCCACAACTACAATACCATTGAATACACCTAGTGCACAACAATCTGGTTTAAAATTACAGGTCAATAAAATTTTGGAAGCAGGAAAAACTTACGAATTTTTATTGGATTTTGATGTAGAGCATTCTGTTGTCAAAGCCGGAAACTCTGGTATTTATAACTTGCATCCGGTAATCAGAGTTTCCACAAAAGAAAATACGGGAAGTATTATAGGTAAAATTGTTACAGGAACACCTCCTTCAACACCTGAATTTGCGGTTGCTGTATCAATTCCTGTAGAAGGCGGTACTATTGAAACGACCATGAATGTGCTTACAGGCGAATTTGAGTTAAACGGAGTTCCGGCAGGAACATATACCGTTACTTTAACGCCCGAATTAGCCTCTGGTAAAGAGGTTAAAACTATTGCCAATGTAGCAGTTGTTAATGGACAAATCACGGATGTCGGTAGTGTTACATTCTAAAATAATAACATAGAAAAAAAACAAAAAAACAGCTCTTTCAGCTGTTTTTTTGTTTTTAAAGTGAGTTAATCCCTTTGGATCATGGTTGCCGATCCTTGAGCGGTACACATCACAACCAAATCAGAGATATTGACATGATAAGGTCTTGAGATTACAAAATGGATAATATCGGCAATATCTTCGGCTTTTAGAGGATTGAAACCCTTGTAGACATTGGCCGCTTTTTCGGTGTCCCCTTTAAAGCGAACTTCACTGAATTCCGTTTCGACCAGTCCGGGGTGAATGGCACCAACCCGGATCCCGTATGGATTCAAATCCATTTTCATGCCTTTGTTAATGGCATCTACAGCGTGTTTGGTGGCGCAATATACATTCCCGTTCGGATATACCTGCTTGGCTGCTGTAGAGCCAATATTGATAATATGTCCTGATTTACGGGCTATCATTTTCGGAATTACCGCTTTCGAAACATATAAAAGCCCCTTTATATTGATGTCAATCATAGCATCCCAATCATCGGTATCGCCGTCTTGAATCGGTTCTAAGCCATGTGCATTTCCGGCATTATTGATTAAAACATCAATATCCGAAAAGGCAGCCGGTAAAGAAGCAATACTTTCGGTTACCGTTTTTTTGTCGCTTACATCAAATGATAAGGTATGGATTTCTGTGTGTTCAGAAAGTTCTTTTTGGAGGGTTTCCAATCGGTCTTTGCGTCTTCCGCAAAGGATAATTTTATACTTGTTTTTAGCTAATAATTCGGCTGTTGCTTTGCCAATTCCGCTGGTTGCACCTGTTATTAGGGCTGTTTTACTCATAAATTTGGTTCAATTTTTAATCATTTATTTTATTCAGTAATCCGATTAAGGTACATTTTCGCCCATGCTTTCGGCCCAGATAGCAAACCAGTCTTCATTTTCTAATTGGAGTTCGACTGCTTTCATCAAAGATTGGATTCGGGCAATATTTACTGTCCCTGCAATCGGGATTACTTTAGCAGGATGTTTTAGCACCCAGGAAAGTAAAATCGTATCGGAACCCAAATGGTATTTAGAAACCAAATCGGCCAATAATTTTTTTAATCGGTGTGTTTGAGGAATGTCTTTCCTGAAAACGCAGCCCAGAGGATTCCATGACATAGGGCGAATAGAGTGTATTTGCATGTAATCTAAACTTCCGTCCAGCATAGCTTCAAAATTGGTCGCCGAAAACGGAATTTGATTATAGCTCACTTCTGTTTTTTGGCGTATCAATTCGGTTTGTGATGTCGTGAAATTAGAAAGTCCAAAATCAATAATTTTTCCTTCGCTTTTGAGTTTTTCAATGGCTTCGGCAATCTCGTCGGCTTGCATTAAGGGGCTGGGCCTGTGCAAGAGAAAGACATCTAAATAATCGGTCTTTAAATTTTTTAATGATTGTTCGGCCGATCGGATAATATGAGATTTAGAATAATCATAATGTTTGATGCGATTCTTTCGGTTTTCAGTAACCATTTGGATGCCACATTTAGAAATCAATTGCAGTTTTTCTCGGGCAATTTTGCTGGATGCAAAAGCTTTTCCAAAATCGGCTTCGGTAGTGTAGTCTCCGTAGATGTCGGCATGATCAAAAGTAGTGATTTTATTTTCTAAGCAGATCTGAATCATGTTTTCCATTTCTTGTTTAGTCAGGTTTTTATCCCAAACTCCCCAATTCATGGTTCCGGCTATTATAGGTGATAATTTAGTTTTGTTCATGGGTTTGGTAGGTTGTTAAAATTTGTAATTTAAGCGATTCAAAGTAGATTATTTAAAGTTCTTAAAATTATAAAAATACTATCACAATTCGTCCTTAAAATTAGGGAATTCGTAGAAGTTTTAACCATTTTTTAACATCGTGCCTTTAAAAAAAAATTCAATTTGCACTCTCAAATTTAGGACAGTAAATACAAGGTTTTAAAAATAAAAAAATGGAAGAAAATACAGCGACTTTAGACATTAGAGCGATCAATGAAAAAATTGAAAGAGAGAGTGCTTTTATAGACCTTCTCACGATGGAAATGAATAAAGTGATTGTCGGTCAAAAACATATGGTGGAGCGTTTATTGATTGGGCTTTTAGGACAAGGACATATTTTATTGGAAGGAGTTCCGGGATTGGCAAAAACGTTGGCCATTAATACTTTGTCTCAAGCCGTTCATGGTTCGTTTAGCCGAATCCAATTTACTCCAGATTTATTGCCTGCGGATGTTGTGGGAACGATGATTTACAACATTAAACAAAATGAGTTTTCCATTAAAAAAGGGCCTATTTTTGCCAATTTCGTTCTTGCCGATGAGATTAACCGTGCTCCAGCCAAAGTACAATCGGCCTTATTGGAAGCGATGCAGGAAAAACAAGTAACGATTGGGGATACCACTTTTAAATTGGAAAGACCTTTCTTGGTTTTGGCTACCCAAAACCCAATCGAACAAGAAGGGACTTACCAACTTCCGGAAGCACAAGTCGATCGTTTTATGTTGAAAACGGTTATTGATTATCCTAAAATGGATGAAGAACGATTGGTAATCCGTCAGAACCTGAAAGGGAGTTATGATAAGGTAAATCAAGTGGTTTCGGTTGAGCAAATTTTACGTGCGCAAGAAGCAGTTCGTGAGGTTTATATGGATGAAAAAATAGAGAAATACATCTTAGATATCATCTTTGCTACGCGTTTCCCTGAAAAATACAAATTAGCTGATTTGAAACCTTTAATCAGTTTTGGTGCTTCACCTCGTGGAAGTATCAATTTAGCTAACGCAGCAAAATGTTATGCTTTTATCAAACGCCGCGGTTATGTAATCCCGGAAGATGTTCGTGCGGTTGTTCATGATGTTTTACGCCACAGAATTGGTGTAACCTATGAAGCTGAAGCTGAAAATATTACCTCTGTAGATATCATTAACAAAATCGTAAACGAAGTAGAAGTACCATAAAAGTGAATAGTAATAAGTGAATAGTAATTAGCCTTGGTTGGTTACTATTCACTATTCACTGATTACTAATTACTAAAGAAATGGATACAAAAGAGATTTTAAAAAAGGTACGAAAAATTGAAATTAAAACCCGAAGATTGAGTGATCATATCTTTTCGGGAGAATACCATACCTCTTTCAAAGGGCGAGGGATGACTTTCAGCGAAGTGCGTCAATACCAATACGGTGATGACATCCGTGCTATCGATTGGAATGTTACTGCCCGTTATAACGAAGCACATGTGAAAGTTTTTGAAGAAGAACGGGAATTGACTATGATGTTGATGGTCGATATTTCCGGTTCGGAAAGTTTTGGTTCTAGAAACCAATTCAAAAAAGACATTGTTACCGAAATTGCCGCTACCATGGCTTTTTCAGCTACACAAAATAATGATAAAATTGGATTGATTTTATTTTCAGACCATATCGAATTGTATATTCCACCTAAAAAAGGGCGTTCACATGTGTTGCGAATCATAAGGGAATTGATAGAATTTGAGCCTCAAAGTCACAAAACGGATATTGCCCAAGCCTTGAAATTCCTGTCCAGTACCCAAAAAAAGAAAGCTATCGTTTTTGTAATTTCCGATTTTATGGCTGGAGATTATGAGCAAACATTGAAAATTGCTTCTAAAAAACATGATATTACCGGTATTAGAGTGTATGATATTCGCGAAGAAAAAATGCCGGACCTTGGGATGGTTTCTATGCTTGACGCCGAAACGGGTGAAACACAATTGATTGATACCAGTTCTAAAACAGTTCGTTTGAATTATGAAAAATATTACCATGAAAAAGTAAATTATTTCAAGGAAACGTTTAGTAAATCTGGTTCCGGAGTGGTGAATACCAGGGTAGATGAAAGCTATGTAACTAAACTATTGGGCTATTTTAAATCGAGATAATCCCCCTCGCGGTTTCCCTCATACGAGCCTAAGCCAACTGGCGAAGCAAAGCGGAGGAGTTTGAAACAGAACATATAAAGACACACATTCCAGACTCGGCTTCCTCTTTTTTGGAGAGGGTTGGAGTGAAGAAAAAATATTTAGAAAATTAAATGAAAACTAAACTTTATCTACTAGTACTGCTATTTTCTACAGTTGTTTTTGCCCAGCAAAAACAAGTGGTGACAAGTATAGATACCACAAAAAATAAAATTGGTGCCGAGTTTAAGCTGACGTTAAAAACGTCTGTAGATACCTTGTCTAAAGTAGTTTTTCCTACATTAAAAAATTTCGGACCACTTGAGGTTATTCAATCGTACTCGATCGATACCGTGAAACATGGAGATCGTTACGAATTAATCAAGAAATACGGATTGACTCAGTTTGATTCCGGCAAGTACATGATTCCAAGCGTCAAAATTTTAATTAATAATAAAGCTTTTCAGTCTGATTCTGTTTTAGTGGATGTAGCCAATGTTCAAGTGGATACGCTAAAACAAAAAATGTTTGATATTAAGGATATTATTGCCGTTGAAGATACCATGGGAGATTGGTGGAAATACCTTTTAGGCTTGGCTGTAATTTTAGGGATAGGCGCTTTGGTGTATTGGTTTATTAAAAAGCAACAAAAGAAAAAAATTGAAGAAGAGGTGTATAAAACACCAATTGAAAAAGCCACCAATTTGTTGAATTCACTTGAAAAGAAAGAACTTTGGCAAAAAGGGGAAGTCAAAGCGTATTATAGTGAATTGACAGATATTGCCAGAAATTATATTGAAGAAGCCATAGAAATCCCGGCAATGGAAAGTACCACATCTGAATTGATTGTAGGACTCAGAGCAGCTTCGGTAAAAAAGAAAATGACCGTTTCGCCCGAAACGATTGAAAATCTGGAAAGAGTTTTGAAACAAGCTGATTTAGTAAAGTTTGCCAAATCAAAACCATTGGATTATGAAATTACCGAAGACAGAAATAAAATCCAAAAAGCAATTTTAACCCTTGACAGTTCCATTCCTGTAGTGGTAGAAGAGGAAGAAGATATTTTGCTTAACGAAGTACAAAGACAAAAACAAATTGAAATTCAATTGAAGAAAAAGAGAAGCAAACGTATTGTTCTTTCGGTGGCAGCGGTTCTTTTCTTATTGTTTCTCACGACAACCTATTTTATTGTTACCAAAGGATTCAATTATGTCAAAGACAATGTCATCGGTCATCCTTCAAAAGAATTGTTGGAAGGCGAATGGGTAAAAAGTACGTATGGGAATCCCGGAGTTACTATAGAAACCCCAAAAGTGCTTACAAGAATAGACTTGTCGAAATCATTGCCTAAAAACGGATTGGCTTTGGTTAAAGAGATGAATTCTTTTGCTTACGGAAGTGTCTTGGATAATTTTTATCTGATGGTTTCTACACTGAAATACAAACAGGATTCCACTGCGGTTGATTTGAAAAAATCATTGGAAGTGAGTTTGCAAACTTTAGAATCACAAGGAGCACAAAATATGATTGTGAAACAGGAAGATTTTGAAACTAAGGAAGGAATCAGTGGGATAAAAGGGTATGGCACTTTTTCGAGAATCAGTGAAATTACGAAAACCAGTGAAAAATTATATTATGAAGTGTTGTTGTTTGGTCAAGAGGGAGGATTACAACAAATCATGATTTTTCATGAAGAAGGAGATCAATATGCAAATGAAATTTCGGACCGGGTGATAAGCTCTGTCGAATTAAATCACGCAAGTAAATAATGGAAAAAATAACATTTTTAAATCCGGAGTTTTTTTGGTTGTTTCTTCTGATTCCAATTGCTATAGGTTGGTTATTCTGGAAAAGAAACCATCAGTCGGCAACTTTAAAAATCAGTTCGACACAAGGATTTCAAGGGCATACCACTTTTTGGGCAAAGATGAAACCTTTTTTGGGAGTCCTTCGATTAGTAGGGCTAAGCTCATTAATCGTGGCGATGGCAAGGCCAAGAACGGTAGATATAAGCAATAAAACAAAGACAACCAAAGGGATAGACATTGTCATGGCAGTCGATGTTTCCGGAAGTATGCTTGCCAAGGATTTAAAACCTAACCGAATGGAAGCTCTGAAAAGAGTGGCTGCCGATTTTGCGGAAGAAAGACCCAACGATCGAATCGGACTTGTAGTGTATGCATCCGAAGCCTATACCAAAACTCCGGTGACGAGTGATAAAGCGGTAGTGCTGGAAGCGATAAAAAGCATAAAATACGATAATGTGTTGCAGGACGGAACTGGAATAGGAATGGGATTGGCAACAGCCGTAAACCGATTGAAAGACAGTAAAGCCAAAAGTAAGGTGGTCATCCTTTTGACAGATGGGGTAAACAACGCTGGTTTTATTGAGCCGGAAACCGCTGCAGATATTGCCAAAGAATATGGCATAAAAGTATATACCATTGGGATAGGGACTAACGGAATGGCGGAGTTTCCTTATGCGGTGGCTCCAAACGGACAGTTTTTATTTCAAATGATGAAAGTGGAAATTGATGAGCGACTGATGCAAAGTATTGCCAGAAAAACGGACGGAAAATATTTTAGAGCGACGAGCAACAGCAAGCTGGCCGAAATATATGGGGAAATCAATAAGCTGGAAACTACAGAGATAGAGGAATTAAAATTCTATGACTACGACGAAAAATACAGGCCTTTTGTTTGGTTCGCCGGGTTTTTGTTGCTGGTTGAAATAGGTTTAAGAAATACAGTTTATAAAAGTTTTATATAAAAAAAAGATGAAGTTACAGTTTTTAGTCCCAAACTGTGAACTGAGACTGAAAACTGCGACTAAAAAGATAGCATGGAATTAGACGAAAAAAAATATTTATACCTCCTTTTTATACTACCGCTAGTAGTATTGCTTTTTCTGTACAATTTGTATTGGAAAAAAAGAAAGCAAAAAGAATTTGGGGATTTGGAATTGATTAAGCAATTGAGCCCGGATCGATCTGTTTTTAAACCTGTTTTCAAACTGGTTGTTATTCTTCTGGCCTTGGTTGGTTTGGTTTTAGGCTTGGTAAATCCTAAAATCGGCACCAAAATGGAAACGGTAAAAAGAGAGGGAATCGATATTGTTTTTGCCATGGACGTTTCCAAAAGTATGTTGGCAGAAGATGTGGCGCCAAGTCGGATAGAAAAAAGCAAGCAGATAGTTTCCCAAATTATCAATCAGTTGGGGAATGATCGGATAGGGATTGTGGCGTATGCCGGAAGTGCCTTCCCGGTTTTGCCTATTACGTCTGATTATAGTGTGGCTAAGATGTTTTTGCAAAGCATGAATACCGGAATTGTTTCTTCTCAGGGAACTTCACTCGACGAAGCCATTCGGTTATCGGGAACTTATTTTGATGATAAAAGTAAAACCAGTAAGTTACTGATATTAATTTCAGACGGGGAAGATCATTCGGAAGGAGCCGAAGAGGCAGCCGAAGAGGCAAATAAATTGGGAATGCGAATCGTAACCGTTGGAATTGGAACAGAAAAAGGGGGGACTATTCCATTAAGACGAAATGGCATTATAGAGAGTTACAAGAGAGACAATAATAATGAGATCGTCATCACCAAATTAAACCGTACCGGATTAGAAGCGATTGCCAAAGCAACCAAAGGTGGATATGTAAACGGAAACAATACCAAGGAAGTATTGGATTATATTAAGAAAACATTGGATACCATTCAAAAAACAGAATTTGAAGCCACCCAAATGGCCGATTTTCAATCCCAATTTCAATGGTTTTTAGGCTTTGCCTTTGTTTTACTTTTTTTCGATTTGTTTCTATTAGAAAGAAAAACAAATTGGGTAAAACGATTAAACTTATTTAACGATGAAAAGTAAATGTCAATTCTTAAGGTTTAATTTTTAAGAATCAACATAATATCATAGAAATGAAAGATTTTAAAAAATATTTATTTGCCTTTATGCTGTTCCTCTTTATGGGGCAGTTTGGAGTATTTGCTCAGGAGAAAGATAAAACATTGCCTAAGGCGAATGAGGAATATAGCCAAAGTAAATTTGTTGATGCCGAAGCCGATTATAGAATTTCAAATTCCAAATTTCCTAAGATAACTGTAGCGCCCTATAATCTAGGAAATGCCATATACAAACAAAATCAAGTGACTGAAGCAAAAAATGCTTATATAAAAGCGATTTCGAATAGTACGTCAAGATCCCAAAAACACAAAGTATATCACAATTTGGGGAATGTTTTTATGAAGGAAAAAAATTACAGTGAAGCGGTTGAAGCCTATAAAAATGCCTTGCGTAATAACCCGGCCGATGAGGAAACCCGATATAATTATGCCTTAGCTAAAAAAATGCTGAAAGAAAATCCGCCAAAAGACGATAAGAATAAAAATAAGGACAAAAAGAATAAGGATAAAAACAAGAAAGACGATAAAAATAAGGATAAGAATAAGGATAAGAAAGACGATAAAAAGGACGGAGACAAAGACAAAAAAGATAAAGATAAGAAGGACGACAAGAAGGACGGAAATAAAGATAAGAAAGACGATAAAAAGGATAAAGGAGAACAGCCCAAACCAAATCCGGGAGGTATCTCAAAACAACGATTGGAAAGTCTTTTAGATGCCGTAAATAATGAAGAAAAGAAAATTCAGGATAAAGTAAATGCCAAAAAAGTAAAAGGCAGTCCGGTAAAAACAGAGAAAGACTGGTAATTAATATTTGAATTAGATTTTAAAAAAATAAAATAAATCCGGAAGGAATCGATAAGGATTAAATACTACAATGAAAAAATATTTAATTTTAATAGTATTAAGTTTTCAGGGACTTTGGGCTCAGGTGCAATTTGAAGCCAAGGTCAGTAAAAACACACTTGGACTTAACGAGCGGTTACGCATCGATTTTGTCATGAATATTGATGGGGATAATTTTAATCAGCCGTCTTTTGAGGGCTTTAGAGTTATTGCAGGGCCAAGCCAGCAGGTAAGTCAATCCTGGATAAATGGAAGAAGCTCTTTTGAAAAAATCTATTCCTATTACTTACTACCTAATCAGAAAGGGATAGTAACAATTAAGCAGGCCACCATTGAATACGAGGGTAAGATTTATAAAACCTCGCCGATAAAAATAAATGTTACTGCTGCAGTAGAACTACCTAGAGACCCAAATGATACTAGTGTTTCGGTAGACGATAATCTCTATCTGGTTGTTGATATTTCCAAGACCAATCCGTATATCAACGAACCGATTACGGCAGTGTACAAATTATATTTTGGGTATAATATCGGAATTACAAATTTTAGAGAGCTTAATAAACCTAAATACAACGATTTTTGGAGTCAAAATATTGAAATTAAACAACTTGCTACGGAGGAAGGGATGTTCAGAGGTAAAAAAACACCTTTTGTAGTTTTGAAAAAAGTGGTGCTGTATCCTCAGAAATCAGGGAAATTAAACATAGAGCCGCTGTCTTTGGATATTGATGTGCAATTGCCAACCAATCGCAGAAATATGTTTGGCCAAGTTTTACTTAGGGAAGACAACAAAAGAGTTTCCACAGGCGCTAAAACAATATTCGTGAAACCGCTTCCGGAAGCAGGAAAACCGGCTGATTTTTCAGGTGCGGTAGGTAATTTTGATTTTAAAGTAAAGCCCTCTAAAACGGATCTTAAAAACGGGGAAAGTCTGGAATTAGTAGTGAGTGTCGCAGGCAAGGGAAATATGAAATTGTTCAATTTGCCAAAACCGGCTGTGCCGAATGCCTTAGAAATGTATGATCCTGTCCATAACGAGCAAGTAAATACCTCGTTGTCTGGGATGACAGGTAAAATCACCGACAGTTATACTATTATACCACAATTCAAAGGTAATTATCCCATAAAACCGATGCAGTTTTCGTATTTTGATTTGAGTTCCGGAACCTATAAAACCATTACTTCCGGGGAGATAATGATTACTGTTTTGGATGGGCCGACAGCGAGTGAACCAACAGTTGCATCTAATGGCGGAAACAAAAAAAATGTGATTTCCAGTACCGAACAATTTAAATTTATCGCTTTAGATACTAATTTGATTCCAACTAAGAAAGATGATTTGTTTGGTTCAAAAAGATTCTATGCGATGCTCTTACTGCCTTTTTTAATGATACCATTGATTGTATTGTTCAAAAAGAAAAAAGAAGCTATTGATAGTGATGTTGCCGGAAACAGAATCAGAAGAAATAACAGATTGGCGAAGAAATATTTATCAGAAGCTAAAAAACAAATCAATAACAAAGAACCGTTTTATGTGGCATTAGAAAAAGCGATGCATAATTTCCTAAAGGCCAAATTGCATATCGAAACTTCTGAAATGAGCAAAGAAAACATCAAGGAGTTATTGTTGAACAGAAATGCAAAACAGGAGGATGTAAATGATTTTATTGCGTTGACAGAAAATTGTGAAATCGCCCGATATGCACCTTCATCAAGTGCCGCTATCCAAAACGATTATGACAAAGCGGTCCTGATTATTGCCGAGTTAGAAAAACAGATTTAATGATTATTTTACCATTGATAAAATGAAAAACATAGTTTATATATTTCTATTGCTAACCCAGGTTTTCTATGCCCAAACGGGTTTTGAAAAAGGGAATGAGTTGTACCAAAACAGGAAATATGAAGCAGCGGTGCAAGCTTATGAAAGCGTTTTAGACGCCGGTCAGGAGTCATCAGAATTGTATTTTAACCTGGGGAATTGTTATTACAAATTGAATAAAGTGGCTCCTACGATTTATTATTATGAAAAAGCATTAGTGTTTAATCCGAATAATAATGATGTTAAAAATAATTTGAAATTTGCTCAAAAAAGAACCATAGACGAAATAAAAGAAGTCCCTAAAGTGGGTTTCAATAAATTACTTCGAGACTTCACGGGAATCTATCATTACAATACGTGGGCCTGGATTTCTATTGTATTTTCGGTGCTGTTTTTAGGCTTTTTCATAGGGTATTATTTCTCTCCATTGGCACTAAATAAAAGAATGTTTTTCTTCGGAATGTTCGTTCTGGCATCTTTACTCTTGGTAAGTGTGGCAGCAGCTATTTTTGAAAAGAGCCATTTTAATAAAGAGAAACCGGCAATTGTTTTTGCGGAAGTTACCGAAGTGAAAAGTGAGCCCCAAAAATTGGGTTCAACGACAGTGACCTTACATGAAGGTGCCAAAGTTTATGTAAAAGAGATGGTAGACAACTGGAAAAAAATTCAGTTGACTGATGGAACCGAAGGTTGGATTGATGCCGGCGCAATAAAGGAAGTGAAATAGTTTTCAGTCGCAGTTTACTGTTTTACCGAAAACTGCGACTGTATAGGGATTACTTTTTCTTCAAATTCGTATACCATTTTCCGATAGAAGGGTATAAAAATCCGGCTGTTTTCTGAATCGGATTGTAGAATAAAGATTTGTCCAGGGTTTCTTTTTTGGCCAAAAAGTTATGGTAATTGATTTTTCCGAAAACGTTGAAAACAATTCCCAGGATCAGGACGATTTTTAAGGTTCTGAAAAAACCGCCACCCAGTTTGTTTGGCAATCCCAAATAGGCAAAATCAGCCATTTTGGTTAGAAATTTCCCCAAGAAAGACAGGCCGATAATCACGGCTATAAAAGTGACTATAAAAGCCATAACATAAATAGTGTTCGGATTCCAATGTAAAAATCCGGAAAAAATGTCTTTTATTAAAGAAGAAAATTTTACCGCAATATAAATCCCTGCCAATAGGGAGATTAAGGAAGTCAGTTCAACAAAAAGTCCGTTTCTGATTCCTTTATAAAAAGAATACCCCAGCAATGCCCCTAAAATAATATCTAAAAAACCCATAGTATTTAATATTAAAAATAAAAGTGCAAATATAAAAGAATTGTTCGGTACTGATTGCCAATTTGCAAGTTCTTATCTTTGCAAAAATAATTTTATGAAATTATGAGCCCGTAGCTCATAAACCATAACTCATAACCCATAATATGTCAAGAGACACACAATTAAAAGAACGCTGGGAACGGCTTGTTACGATACTTTCTAATCAATTTTCACAAGGTGAAGATCTGGATTTAGATGCCATTATTTATTTAATCGGAGTTCAAGAATTGGGAAAAGTGCATCGCGAATACAAAAAAGACGAAAAATTAAACCTGATGCATATCGCGATTTGCCGATTATTGGAGCCATACGGTTTTTATGAATTTGAATTTTTCGATGAGGAAGGCTGGCCGCATTATAGCGTAAAAGAAGAATTACCGCCGCTAAAAGCAGGGGAACAAACAGTTTTGATGAAAGAAGCCATTGTCAATTATTTTCTCGAAAGAGAACTGATTGATTGATGATTTTAGATTTTGGCGGGAAGTTTAGAAATACTTTTAACTTCTAACGGCTAACTTCTAACTTTTTCCTAAATTTGCCCCTCAATTATTGGATGAAAATGATAGATAAGATAAAAGAATATATTGGCGAAGCAGAAGCTTTCTCAACTCAGGATACCGCAGCCTTAGAAGCATTTAGAATTAAATTTTTGGGCAGTAAAGGACTTTTGAAAGAGTTTTTTGCCGAGTTTAAAAATGTACCTAACGAACAAAAGAAGGAATTCGGACAGGTAATCAATTTGTTGAAAACTACTGCCGAAGAAAAGGTAAAAACCACTCAGGAAGCGTTAGAGAGCAAAGAAGAATCCAAAGGATTTTATGGTGATTTAACCCGTTCGGGCGAACCGGTCACTATCGGTTCCCGTCATCCTATTTCATTGGTAAAAAACCAGATTATCGATATTTTTTCCACCATTGGTTTCAATGTTTCCGAAGGTCCGGAAATTGAGGACGATTGGCATAATTTTACCGCACTAAACCTGCCCGAATACCATCCGGCGCGTGATATGCAGGATACGTTTTTTATCCAGACCAATCCCGATATTTTGTTGCGTACCCACACTTCATCGGTGCAGGTGCGTTATATGGAAAACAACAAACCGCCTATCCGGACGATTTCTCCGGGAAGAGTGTTCCGTAACGAGGCCGTTTCGTCCCGTTCGCACTGTATTTTCCATCAGGTGGAAGGGTTGTATATTGACAAGGATGTTTCTTTTGCCGACTTGAAACAAACGCTTTTGTATTTCACCAAGGAAATGTTCGGAAAGTCAAAAATCCGTTTGCGTCCGTCGTACTTCCCGTTTACCGAGCCAAGTGCCGAGATTGACATTTATTGGGGTTTAAAAACCGAAACCGATTACAGAATTACCAAAGGAACCGGTTGGTTGGAAATTGGTGGTTGCGGTATGGTAGACCCGAATGTGTTGAAAAATTGCAATATCAATCCAGATGAATACACCGGATTTGCTTTTGGAATGGGAGTCGAAAGAATCGCCATGCTGAACTATCAAATAGGTGATATCCGTATGTTCTATGAAAACGATGTGCGTTTTCTGGAGCAATTCAAAGCCAGTATATAATAATTTTTTTAACCTTTTCAGGGTTTTAAACCCTGAAAAGGTTCTGTTTAGTATGAAAAAAGACATCATCATCCCCGAAGTAGAAAATGTTTTCCTGGCCGCCGTTCAAGAATGGAACGACGATTTTATGGAGAAAGTGTGGTATGTGTACCTGGTTAACGACAGCGATTTTCAACTCGATGGGGTTATGGTCGTATCTAAAGCTTTTGGAACCTTGGATGGTGAAATGAAAAAAACCTCGCTTTTGCGTCACGCTTTTGTCGAAGTTCCTGCCGTTTCAGTAGTAAAGATCGAAATGATCGAAAAAAGCGTCTTGGCCTTAAACAATGAATTTATGGTTACTTTTTTCATCGGGAATACCCTGTATGACAAGAAATATATTTTCAAAGCGAATACCATCAACGAAACCGCAGTAGAGGAAGTGCCCTTGTTGTTTGTAGACGGGGTGATTGTGAGATAGAAATAATTGTAAGACCTAAAAAAAGGCAGCATTTCAATCGAGATGCTGCCTTTACTGTTTTTATTAAATCAGGAATAAATTAATCCAGTTTGTCAGTCAGTTTTTTGAATACGCCTTTGGCATTTTTACCTTCATAAAGGATTTCATAAACGGCATCAATAATAGGGGTGTTGGCACCATAACCCTGGTTGAGTTTGTAGGCACTTTTGGCGGCATAATAGCCTTCGGCAATCATACTCATCTCCATCATCGCACTTTTTACTGTGTAGCCTTTCCCAATCATGTTTCCAAACATCCGGTTTCTTGAAAATATCGAGTATCCTGTCACCAATAAATCCCCAAGATAAGCCGAGTCATTGATGTTGCGTTTCATTTTGTGTACTTTTCGGATAAATTTTTTCATCTCCCGAATAGCATTACTCATCAGTACGGCCTGAAAATTATCACCATAACCCAAACCATGCGCAATTCCGGCGGCAATGGCATAAATGTTTTTTAGCATGGCGGCATATTCGGTTCCTATGATATCATCGGTGATCTTGGTTTTGATATAATTACTCGACAAATTTTTGGCTACCAGAGCCGCTTTATCCGGATCACCACAGGCAATGGTAAGGTAAGAAAGCCTTTCCAGTGCAACTTCTTCGGCATGGCAAGGACCGGTAATTACACCAATATTATAATAAGGGATATCATATTGCACATGGAAATGTTCTCCGACAATTAAACTCGTCTCGGGCACGATTCCTTTTATGGCCGAAAAAATGATTTTATCTTTAAGAGAAACCGTCAGTTTTTCTAATTCTACTTCTAAAAAGGCTGATGGAATGGCAAAAATGACATAATCAGCATAAGTGATGGCTTCGTTGATGTCGTTGGTCAATTTCAGTTTGCTGATATCAAACTCAACGGAACTGATGTAGTTGGGATTGTGTTTGTAGGTTTTGATATGCTCGATGGCAGCTTCATTACGCATGTACCAGGATACTTCAGATAGATTGGAACACAGCATTTTTGTAATTGCAGTTGCCCAACTGCCACCGCCAATTACAGCAAATTTTAAATTTTCGGCCATTTTTTAATTTAATTTAATCAAAAGTACTTAAAAAAGTAGGTATCAAACAAAAATAATTAGGAAGAACCGTGATTTAATAAGGAGAAAAGATACGGATATAATTTTTTTAATAACCTTATACAATATAATTTAATTTCATCCGTTATAAGTATTTATAAATTAGTTTTTTAATAAGTAAATGGTAGTTAAATTAGTTAGTTTTGTTTTGGTGTTATGAGAAAGGCGTCTCCTGGAATCAAATCTGAGAACGCCTTTTTATTTGACTGTTGAATTAAAAAAGGTTTCAACTGGCGTTCAACCTCACAAGTTCTCTATGTAAAAATTACTTCTTGTAAAAATTATTGTGGTCTATGTATTGCCAAACTTTGGTCGGCAATAAAGGCTGTATATTTTTGCCTTTTTTGATGTTGTCCCGAATAAAAGTCGAAGAGATTTCGACAACCGGGGCGTCAATCAGATGAATTTTGGGATGGTTTTTAAATTCTGAATTCTCGGCTTCCGCAGAGATTCTCGGATATACATAAATGTCATGATGCGCTAAAATGGCTTCATAGTTTTTCCATTTGTGAAAAGACTTTAGATTGTCCTCTCCCATAATCAGGGAAAATTTATGGGAAGGATACTTTTCCTCTAAATGCACTAAGGTATTCACCGTATAATTAGGCTGACTTAGTTTAAACTCAATATCGGAGGGTTTTAGTTTTGGAAAATCCTCGGTGGCCAAATACACCATTTGCAAACGGTGGTAATCGTCGAGCAAAGTGCTTTTTTTCTTTAACGGATTGTGGGGTGTAACGACCATCCAAATTTGGTCTAAATCGGTATGTTCTACCATGTGATTGGCAATGATGAGATGGCCAACATGTATGGGGTTAAAGGTGCCGAAATACAATCCGATTTTCATGTTATTTTCTAGCACAATTAGCGTTATAATATTCTATGATTTCAAAATAATCTTTTTTCTTAAAATCACCATTTTTAACTTTGTCTTGAATTGCTTTACAATCTGTAAAATAGCTTTCAATAACATTGTTGAAACTAATTTTAGGGATATATCCAAATGCTACGTAATATTGACTAATGGGTTCATTTTCTTTTTTTATGTAGAAAGTAGATGAACTTCTAAAACCACTCATGCCTCCGTAACTGCTGAGACTTTCAGAATATAATTTTAAATAACCATCGATTTCAAGTTTAAATAAAACAGGGTTTTCTTTATTTTCTATCGTTATAAATTCATACTTATATTCTTTGTTTTTTTGGTCATAAAAAGTAGCTGATTTCGCTGTCTTGAAATCATATTCAACTGATTTCGAATTTTTAGAATCTTTAAATTTAATGGTATTCGAATTAATTTTCACTAATCCAGAAATTACAGATCCATCAATTAATACAATTGAGCCCTTGTCTTTTTGAGAAAAACAGCTTGTTGATACAAATAGAATTAAACAGCTTATTATTATTTTCATTTTTTTACAAAGTTTTGAACGAGTTGAGTCGCTTCTTCCAAAGCGATATCCAAATCATAATTTTTAATAATCACATCAAATTGCGGGGCGGTGGCCAATTCAACGTGTGCTTTGGCAATACGCATATTGATTTTGTCCTCACTTTCGGTAGAACGTTCTTTTAGTCGGCGTTTCAATTCATCTACACTCGGGGGTTTTACAAAAACTGCCAGCGTTTCTTCCGGGAATTTATGTTTGATTCTTAATCCACCGGCGACATCAATATCAAAAATTACATTTTTTCCTTTGGCCCAAATGCGTTCCACTTCACTTTTTAAAGTGCCATAGAAATTATCGCGATAGACTTCTTCCCATTCTACGAAATCCTCGTTTTTGATATGGTTTTTAAATTCTTCCAAAGACATGAAGTAGTAATCTTTTCCGTTTACTTCCGCACCACGAGGATCACGTGTTGCGGCCGAAATAGAAAACTCTAAGTTCAGCGCTTCCTGTTTTAATAAATGCCTTACTATGGTGGTTTTTCCCGAACCGGATGGTGCCGAGAATACGATTAATTTGCCTTTTTTCATTTTATGCTGAATAATTTAGTTCAGTATTTTTTTTTCGCCACGAATGCACGAATAATTTTTCGAGTTACTTTAATAAATTTCGGTACAATTTTATTGATATAAATTCGTGGCTGTATATTACAACACATTTAAAACCTGTTCTTTGATTTTTTCTAGTTCGTCTTTCATCATCACGACCAATTTTTGCATTTGTGCATGATTGGATTTAGAACCCATGGTGTTGATTTCACGTCCCATTTCCTGGGTAATGAATCCTAATTTTCTACCGTTAGCTTCGGTACTGTTGATGGTTTCCAGAAAATAATCCAAGTGATTGTTCAGACGCACTTTTTCTTCGGTAATGTCTAATTTTTCTAAGTAATAAATCAATTCCTGCTCAAAACGATTCGTGTCAACATTTACTTTTAACTCATCAATGGCAGTTTGCAAACGGTCTTTGATGGCTTGAACGCGTTCCGGATCCAGTTCGAGTGCTTCGGTCATGTATTGACGGATGTTGCCAATGCGTAATTGAAATTCTTTTTCTAAAGAAGCGCCTTCGTCTCTCCTGAAATTTTGAATGTTTTTCAGGCTTTCTTCAATGACTGTTTTAATTTGCGCCCAATCATTTTCATCAATTTCTTCGCGTTCTATTTTCATAGTATCCGGCATTCGGATGGCCATTTTCATCAGCTCGGTTTCCTCTGCATCAGCATATACTTCTCTCAACTGATTGATATAGGCTTTTACGATAGGGACATTTACTTTGGTGGAAGTTTGTTCGGCGGTACTTTCGATAAAAATAGAGAAATCTATTTTCCCTCTTTCAAGTTGCAATGCAATTTGGTTGCGTAATCCTAATTCCATTTCGCGGTAAAGTGAAGGCATTCTCACATTCAAATCTAAACCTTTACTGTTTAGCGACTTTACTTCTACTGTTATTTTTTTGGTTGGCAGTTGCAAAGTTGCTTTACCAAAACCGGTCATTGATTGTATCATATGTTTTTTAAAAAGAGCTCAAAGATAAGAAAAAAGTTATCAGTGACTAAGACTTCGTTTTTGGGGGGATTTTATAAGGCGTTTAAGGCCAGCATTACCTGATGCATGTTTTGTTGGCTGTTGCCAATGTAGATTTTGCCGTCAATGATAAAAACGGGGCGGCTCAGAAACGTGTAATGTTCTAAAATATAGTCTTTGTAATCGGCTTCGGTCAGCGATTTGTCTTTCAGTCCCAATGATTTGTACAGCTGGGCTTTTTTGCTGAACAGCGCTTCATAACTTCCCGAAAGTGCGTGCAATTCTTCCAATTCTTCCACAGTAATCGGGTCTTGTTTGATGTCATGGAATACCAAATTATGGTCTTTCGGTAAGGATTTTATAATTTTTCTACAGGTATCGCAGGAAGCGAGGTAGTATATTTTGTTCATGGTAAAAAAGTTTTCGTACTACAAAGAAAATTCATTTGATACGGAAAATGATTATTTTTATCGAAAATTTACAAATCAAAAAAAAATGAATCAAATTTTAGAAGTTACAAGAACGAGCAGAAAGATGATAGCTCCATTTTTAGAGAACTATACTTTAGAACAACTGAATACCATTCCGGAAGGCTTTAGCAATAATTTGATTTGGAATATTGCGCATGTAGTAGTAACACAACAACTTTTGGTGTATAAATTGTCAGGTTTGCCTATGATGATTTCTGAGGATTTGGTAGAAAAATACAGAAAGGCAACTAAACCGGAACAACCGGCAACGCAAGCCGAAGTAGATGAAATTAAGGATTTATTGTTTAAGACCATTGATCAAACCCAATCAGATTTCGAAAATAATGTTTTTACAAATTATACGGAATATCCAACTTCAACAGGGTTTGTTTTGAAAAGTGTTCATGATGCAATGAATTTTAATAAATTTCATGAAGGATTGCATATAGGAATTATGATGAGTATCCGAAAGTTTGTTTAGTATTTACCTAATATAGGTCGGGATATCAGTCCGAAAAAGAACCATTTGAATTTTCATATGGTTCTTTTTTTATTTGATGGCCAAATACTCATTGACTTCGGTATATGATAAAAGTAATTCTTTCGGGCCTTCGGCATAAGAGGCTATTTCATATTGGTTGTAATGTAAAAGCAATCCTTTATCCGTATAAAAAATATTTATAGGGAGTTGAAATTGATCGTTTTCAAATTGGTATCCCGTGGCATTAACTGGTCCGTTTTCGGGGATTTTATATTGGGCTCTGAATTTCTTTTCGGCGAAAGCCGTAAAAGCATTTTTATCTTTAAAAAGTTTGTCGGTTGAGATGGATTTTCCGGTGTGGGGATCAAAAAGTAAGGAACGGAGTCCCTGGTAGCCATGCGCTCCGCCGGTATAGGTGTAGTGCTTGATTTCGATATTGATGATACTATCCGATGAATATTTTAAGGTTCCTTCAATCTCTGCTTCCCAACCAAAAGTATCTTTGGGGAAATCTTTTTGCATCTTTTCATAAGAAGCGATAAAGGAGTCTAAAAGCCCTTTGTAATTAGTGGATTTGTATGGCTTTTCTCCAAAATAGACAATTTGTTTCAAAACCGAAAACACTTTTTTGTTGATGCTGTCCGCCACAACAGGAGCATCTTTGGCCACGGGAATTTTTACCGTAATGTGTGGGCAATTTTCGTTGCAGGGCAAACTTGTCTTTTTTTGAAATGTTTGATTTTCAAAAACCAATTCTGTTCCGCTGCAACCAACGATTAAAGAAGAAAAGACAGCTAAAAAGAGTGAAAGTTTCATGAGAGTACAGATTTTCTTTTACACAAATGTACCAACTTTTGAACCCGGACTATAAAATTTGATACGAAGTTTTTTATTGCAGGTAATAAATATAACCTACATTGAGCCAGACCAACCAATCATTGGCTTTGTTTTCTTTGTAAATGGCAGGATTGGGATTTAAGCCATCCACCCAATTGGAAAAATAATACTGAAAGCGTAAATCAATCATCAAATCCCGAAGCGGACTTAATTTATAACGGGTTCCCACACTGGAAATAACAGACCATACAGAGTCCGTTTCGGTAGAAAATCCATACGGACGGCCATCTGTTGGAGTCAGATATTTGGGATAGGTGGTCAGAGGAGAACCCAAAGGCCCCATGGTTGAGTGGGCTTCGGCATTGTAATAACTAAATTGGCTGCCCAGACTTATGAAAGGTCCCAAACTGCCTATTCGGGCAGTAAAATCACGAATGCTTAAAGGAAAATATTCCAATTGCATTCCGATGTTGGTTACTGCTGTACTTCCTTGCATCGCCCGCAATTGATCTGCCTGTAGAGAAGTTTTGTCGGGGCCTACCCATTCTCCGAAATGTTTTAATTCGGTTTTATTATAGGATAATTCACTTCTGAGTTTAAAGTGGTCATTAAAATAGGTTTCGGGGGAGTAACAGTCACATTCTGCTGTATACGAGAAATTGATGTAGTGGATGATACCAATTCCTATACCTGTATTTCCTGCATTGGTATCTAAATTATAACGCTCTCCATAATCGGACTGAAATGCCACCGGTCCCGCAATAGCTCCTATTTCGTGTGAAAATCCGAATTGGGCATTGGAACTATTGGTCAAGCCAAATAAAACCAGCAAGGTAAGGGTGATTTTTCGGAACATTTTATACAGGAGATTTCAAGTCTTGACAAATATATAAAAAACATCAGTCATCCATTTGAATCAGCATTAAAATAAAGCATATAATCATGGATTTAGACGATATAAAAGTATGTTTTTTCTTTAAATTAATTAGAGTAAAATTTGATTTTAGAAGCAACAATTATTCAAAAGAGAATTCTGTTTTTAATGTAGGAAAAGGATGGGAGGATAATCATTTAAAATGTACCTTTGTGTATAGACATACGAAAAACGTTTTCTTTAACATTAACTGACTACGATATGATTTCGCAAAATGTTACTTCATTTATTGAAACGGTAGCTCAAAAAAATCCTAATGAGCCAGAATTTTTACAGGCAGTTTTAGAAGTTGCCGAAACAGTTATTCCATTTATTGAAGAAAATAAAAAATACCAGAATAAGATGCTTTTGGAGCGAATGGTAGAATCGGAACGAATTGTTACTTTTCGGGTTACCTGGATTGATGACAAAGGTGAAATTCAGGTTAACCGAGGCTATCGCATACAGATGAATTCGGCAATCGGTCCGTACAAAGGCGGGCTTCGTTTTCATCCTTCGGTGAATTTGAGTATTCTGAAATTTTTGGCTTTCGAGCAGACGTTTAAAAACAGTTTGACCACATTGCCTATGGGTGGTGGAAAAGGAGGTTCTGATTTTGATCCCAAAGGGAAATCCGATAATGAGGTGATGCGTTTTTGTCAAAGTTTTATGACCGAATTGGCTAAATATATTGGGGCTGATACTGATGTCCCTGCCGGAGATATTGGGGTTGGCGCAAGAGAAGTGGGGTATCTTTTTGGTCAATATAAAAGATTGAGAAATGAGTTTACCGGAGTTTTAACCGGAAAAGGAATTTCTTTTGGGGGCTCGTTAATCCGGCCTGAAGCTACGGGATACGGTGCAGTATATTTTGCCCAAAGTATGTTGGCTACCAAAGGGGAGCAGTTTGAAGGAAAAACAGTGGTGATTTCAGGTTCCGGGAATGTGGCGCAGTATGCGGTGCAGAAAGCCACCCAATTGGGAGGAAGGGTAGTTACGATGTCGGATTCTTCCGGATATATCTATGATGCTGATGGTATTGATGCCGAAAAATTGGCGCATGTAATGGTGATCAAAAATGAATTAAGAGGAAGAATTAAAGAGTATGTTGCGAAATATCCAAAGGCTAAATATGTTGCCGATTCCCGTCCTTGGGAGGTGAAATGTGATATTGCCATGCCCTGTGCAACCCAAAACGAGTTGGATGCAGTTGGGGCCAAAGCTTTGGTAGCCAACGGATGTATTTGTGTTGCCGAAGGAGCCAATATGCCAACCACTCCGGAAGGGATTGCCATAATCCAAACAGCGAAATTATTGTTCTCTCCGGGAAAAGCCTCTAATGCGGGCGGAGTGGCGACTTCCGGGTTGGAAATGTCCCAAAACTCCCTGCGATTGAGTTGGACAGCCGAAGAAGTGGATGAAAAACTAAAAGGGATTATGTTGAATATTCATGCTTCCTGTGTGAAATATGGAGTCGAACCGGATGGTTATATCAACTACGTAAAAGGAGCCAACATTGCCGGATTTGTAAAAGTGGCCGATGCGATGCTGGCGCAAGGAGCTGTTTAATTAGAGTTAGTCCCTAGTGTTTAGAAATAAGTACCAGGGACTTTTTTAATTTATAAAGCTAAGGACTCTTTTTTACTATTTTTGCCATTCATTTCAGTAAAATAAATCCATGCAAATTAAGACCAAAGCAATTGTTATTTCGGCTTTAAAATACCAAGAGAAAAGCCTGATTGTAAAATGCTTTACGCTCTCTCACGGATTGAAATCTTATTTTGTCCGAGACGCTTTTTCTTCTCGAAAAGCCAGTCAAAAAATAGCCTATTTTCAGCCTTTGAGTATTCTGGAAATCGAGGCGGTTCATAAGAACAAAGGCACTTTAGAGAATTTTAAAGAGATTAAAATTGCTGAACCCTTTCATTCCATTCATACTGATATTGTCAAAAGTACGATAGTGATGTTTGTTTCCGAGATTTTGCATCATTCGATTCATGAGGAAGAAAAAAACGAGTCGCTTTTTACCTTTCTCGAAACTGCGCTGCATTGGCTGGACAATCATGATGAAATCGCGAATTTTCATTTGATTCTGCTCCTGGAAATCACCAAATACCTCGGTTTTTATCCTGATGTTTCCGACAGGGATATGCCATTTTTCGAAATGATTGAAGGTGTTTTTACGCCTTTTCACGCCGTCAGTTCGCTCAGTGAACACGAAACCAATCTGTTTAAAAAACTCATCGATTTAAAATTCGAAACCGATCAAAAAACCTTTCATGTCATTGAAAGACAAATTCTTTTGAAAATCTTGATTGACTATTACAGCTTTCATCTGGATGGTTTCAAAAAACCAAAATCGGTGGAGGTTTTGAAGGAGGTCTTTGCTTAAATTATTTTTTTAAAGATGGGATTTGTTTTATTGGGTCAATTTTTAATTTAATTCCTAATGAAATGATATCTCTTTCTTGTTCAAATGAGGGATTCGTTAAATTATAACTGTAAACATACTGGAATTGGAATTTTAAATTTTCTGAACCTATTTGAATAGTAAGGGCGGGTTCCAGTAGCCAATAGGCATTATTTGTTTTTAAATAATTAGGATCGAAATCGGTTGAATTTCCATATCCATTGATGTCTTTGTATTTTAGGTGGACAATTCTTGAAGAAAGAGAAGTTGAGAAATGTTTCCGACTGTAACTTAAGCTTGGTTGAATTCCTAAACGGTTGAATTTGGCGGAGAAATTATTGGTTCCAGATGTGTTGTTTTCAAGTTCAATTTTTCCAAAACCAAGTAATCCATACGTTTCAAATGTAAAATTTCTGGCTATGTCTTTGAAATAACCTGCACCAACTTCTAACATTCTTCCTGTTGCTTTTAAGTCGTCAGAGGCATCGCCTAAATATCCTTTTTTTCCATTTTTTACCCAATTGCCATTGAATTGTAAAGCAATGTGATTGGATATGGCATGCGCAGCTTGAAGTTCAAATCCTTTAGTGTATTCACTTTCAGTATAGCCAATACCTAAATTGGTTTGGCCTTTTGATTTCATAATAGGTATGTTCTGAGAATTGGGTACATAGTATTCGGGGCTACATCCTAAGGCAAGGATTGTAATGAAGAATAGAATTGTTTTCATGATGTTAGTTTTTAAAGTTTAATACTGTTTATGTGTTTAACTAATAAGTTGTTGCTCGTGATTTCGATTTTCGATGTTGTAGGATTTAAATTTATTGACATGACTGTTGGCAATCATTTTAATAACGAAGGCAGGCAACAATTTGTCTACTAACAAAAACAGTTTGTTCATACATCCGGGAATGATAATTTCTTTTCGGTTTAATAAGCCTTTAATGGCTATTGAGGCAACTTCTTTCGGATTCATTATGGATTGACGGGCCAGCCAGTGATTAGACTTATTGGTCATTATTGTTGTTGGATTAGTGTTCATGCCTCCAGGGCAAATTACACTTACATTGATACCGTCGGAACTCAACTCTGCACGCAGGCTTTTTGAAAAAGAATAAACATAGGATTTAGTGGCGCCATAGACTTGTTTTTTGGTCAGATAAAAGAAACAGCTCAGACTGCTCACATTTAGAATATGCGAAGGTTTATTCGTTTTCAACATATCAAGAAACAAACTGCTCAGTAGTGTAGTGACCATCACATTTAATTTCACTTGTTTTTGATAAAAATCGATATTTCCTTCTTTGAAAAACATGGTGCTTCCTAAACCCACATTGTTGATGAGCATATTAACAGAAAGATTCATTTGCTCAACTTCTTTGAAAAGCATCATGCAATTCTCTTCAACAGAAAGGTCTTTTTCTATAGGGACCACATCAACGTTGTAGTTTTGCATTATAAATTCGGCCAGTTGGTTAAGTCCGGAATCAGCTAATGAAACAAGAATTAAGTTCATTTTTCTTTTGGCACATTCTATTGCCAATGCTTTTCCGAATCCTTCGCTGGAACCGGTTATCAGGGTGTAAAGTTTAGTTTTCATGATTTTGATTTTTTAGTGAATGAATTGTGTGTTTTAGGCCTTCAGTGATAGGAGTGATTGTGTAACCTAAATGCGTGATGGCCTTGTCGCTGCTGAAAATCTTATTGCAAAAAATTTGTTTGATACTTTTGGTTGTAACATAAGGTTCCTTACGTGTGGTATGAAATTGAATCCACTGTACAAGAGAAAGGATTTTGACAAGGATTTCAGGGACTTCAATAAGTTTGGTTTTGGTTCCCGAAATGTTTTTTACAGTGTTAAAAAAATCCCTATACGAAATATTTTCTCCTCCCAAGATGTAATTTTCTCCTGATTTTCCTTTGTTTAAGGCAAGAATGTGGCCTTCTACCACGTCATCAATAAAACAATAATTTGCCATCAGATGACTCGGTTTTGGAATAAAAGTGAGTTTGCCGTTTAGGAAATTATGAATCACTTTATTGATGCTGATGTCTTTTGTTTCGATGCAACTATGTCCGTAAATTTTTGAAGGGGATACAATTACAGCGTGCAATCCTTTCGAAGCATATTCTTTTACAAGGTTTTCCGCTTGGTGTTTCGTGATGTCGTAATCACAGAAAAAGGGTGTTGTTCGCGAATCATTTTCGGTCAATGCTTTCCCATTAGATGGACCAATAACGCTGCAACTACTTGTAAATAGAAATTTTTCAACTCCAAATTCCACTGCTTTTTGGAGTAAATTATGGGTTCCTTCCACGTTTATTTTGTGAAACTGTGTCGAATCGGCATGAAATATTTTTGCCAAAGCGGCAACATGATATACTTGTGCGCAACCATAGATTGCCGCTGTTATGGATCGAACATTGGTTATGTCACCTTGAAACACTCGGATGTTTTTATGTAAAGGAATATTGAAAGAGTTTGGGTTTCTAACCAATACGTGAATTTCATTATTCCGTTCTGCTAAGGTAAGCGCCAGCTTATGACCAATTTGTCCTGTAGCGCCCGTTATTAAAATTTTCATGACGTTGTGTTTTTTAAATGGATTAAATTCAATCGGTAAAAATTGATTTCGTAGGCCAATGAAAAAGCGATGTGTAGCAATATGGCCGGCCAAACAGCATTAAATAAGAAACTAAATAAACAGGCTGCAATTCCGAAAGGAATACAGGCTAAGAGTTCTTTCCGGCTGTTAAAAATGTGTAATAAAACATAGAGAAAGATATTGGCAACAATGGCCAATGGCATTCCGATGTCGGTGGCAATTTCAAACAGCAAGCCTCCTCTGAGCCAGAATTCATAAGAAAACAGAAATAAGGCTCTGGTTATAAAATAGGAAGTAAAAAAGAGCGTTGACAGATGAAGTGAACTTTCGGATGAATGTTCTCTTTTTTTGTGAGCATATTTACTTTGTTTAAATGCAATAAAAAGGATTGTAATAAGGGTTAAAATATAAAGGAGTAGCATGTTTGTTTTTAGTGTTTGGAGGTCAATCAATAGGTTTGAAAATGTATTTTTTAATATCAATATTGGTACAAATCCGAGCCAAATAGTAGCTATGAGATGTGTAAGTAAAAGCTGTTTTGGTTTTGAAGTAAAATCTCCGTCGTCATTGATCAGCCTTTGACTACCATCTTTGATGTTTTTCCAGTTGAATGCAAAAAAGAAGACATAGCTTATAAGATACAATAAAGTAGTTGTGGTTTGCATGGCTTTTATTTTAACGTTCAATGATTATTTCTGCGATATAGAATTTATGTTCCATCTTGATTTTAATGCAAACACCTTCTTTGTAATAAAAACGGTTGCTATTGCCATTAGGAAATTTCATTTTGTAGCTTCCATCATCTGCTTTTGTTACATTGAGAAAACATTGTTGATTGTCACAATATACTTCTTTGGTGTTTTTGGGTTCTTGGAAGAAGAGGCTTAAAAGATTGGAGTTGATATTGGTACATGAAAGTTTGGTTGTTTTGTTGTTTTCAATCATCTCATATTCATTTTCTACGAATCGGATTTCTTTGTTAAGATTGGTTTTGCCGTTGGTTTTTCTGAATTGAGAAGAATAAATTAGTTTGCCGTTTTCATAAGTGGATGTTTCTTTGGAAAATACCCTAATTGGAAATAAAAGTCTGGTTTTGATTTCGGAGACCAGTAGTAAATCCGATTTATTTCCTACGTCATTTTTTTCAAGTCTTAGCCAGCCTATATTATTGCCGCTATACATTATTTTGTAATCGAGGCGTGAGTTTTGAGAAAAAGATACAAGTGGTATAAAGGGTATTAGTGTTGTGCAAAAACAAATTAGAAGTTTAGTGATATTAGTTTTTATGTAAGAAGCTATTTTTAATGATTTCGATAAAATATTTTGGGCGAGATATTTTTTTAATAAGGTGTAACAAATGATTAGTAACATGATTTCTACGATTTAATTTTCTGAAAATGTAAAATCATCAAAAACAAAATCACTGCTTAAATTTTCTATTGGGATTGTAACGGGTTGCTCGAAAGAGATTATAAAATCTATTTCTTTTAGAAAAGTTTTGTTTTCTGTTTTGATTTCTGAAATTAGAGTGGTTTTTTGAATATTGTATTTTAGTACAATAAGGGAGCTGTCATTTACGGAAAATAGTTTTGTTTTTTCAAACAGAAATATTTGGTTTACGATGAAATTTTTACCAGTAAATAAAGAAGTGTCTTTCGAATCGATAGCTGCATAAGTATGGCAACTTTGGATGAAGAAAGAAATTACGATTAAAGGTGAAGTAGAAGTTTTCATAACTTTGAGATTTTAATTTCTACCTCAAAATTATATCTGGAAAAGTAAAGCATTATCCCAGATTGTCTATTTTGCAGAAATCGGGATAAATTAAAGAATATAGGACTACTTAGTCTTACATTTCTTTGTATTCTGAAGGAGTTTGGAAAGTGAATTTTTTAAAAGCGGTGTAGAAAGTTGATTTGGAGTTAAAGCCACATTCAAGCCCGATAGCTACATTAGTGTAAGCGGAATAATTGGGATTGGTTAGATATTTTTTGGCTTTTTCAACTCTTAAATAATTGATGTAATCCGAAAAATTATAACCACTTTCCTGATTGATTAAGTGAGATAGTTTACTGGTGCTGATATTCATTTCAGAAGCCAGTTTCTCTAAACTAAAAGTTGGGTCGATATATCGTTTGTTTTTTTCAATGTAATTCTTGACCGGTTTGAATTTACTGTCATTTGATTGATTGTTGTTAGGGTTGTATTCTTTGTTTTTTTCTTCAATTAAGATCGCTTTTCTGAGTTCAATTCGTTCTGTCATTAAAGAATAATTATAAAAGCCCTGGTAGCTTATCCAATACAATAATGAAGTAGTGCTCAGGCGTAAAGGGTAATAAATTAAAACTTCGGGATGTAATGTTTTATCTAAATTTAATAAAATGGCACAAACCCACATAAGGATAATGATGCCTCCCAGAAACATTAAATTCCTTAGCCATTTTAAATTATCGAAAACTAATACTTGCGGGTATAAATCGGTGTATTTGAATAATATTAAGATGGTTTTTACAAAAAGAAATATAGAATAAGAGGCGTTTATAATTTCTTCTATTTGCACATATTTTGCGATAAAGAAACTGTTGTCCAGATGGTAATAATTCGGAAATAAAACAATCCGGATGAGGATTTCTATCATAAATATGGAGAAAGAAATGTACACATAGGAAGAAATTTTCTTTTCGATTTTTAGATAGTGGGTTAAAAAAACATAAAAGGAAGGAAGAATTAATACATACCAAGGAATTTGTAGTCTTTTTATAAAAAAAGGAGCGTCCATTAGAAACGTTTCGAATGAAAAGGCTTGAAGATTATTAAGTATTAAAAAAGCAATAACAAGATTGAGATAAAGGATTGCCTTATCCGTTTTCTTTTTAAAGCACAGCGTTGTAATGATGAAAATAATTCCAAGCAGTACTCCTGATATCATCACAAAATCAAATACTTGTTTCATCTTTTATTGGAATTAATTATAAATTAGATTTTATGGTCGCTAAGTTGTAAAAATGCTTAGGGTTATAACTTAAAACGGTATGCGGCACTTAATTTAATAAACGGGCCATCAACCCTGTTGGTTTCATTGATTGTATAGTCGTTTTCTATGGTGCTGGTCCGGATTTTTCTAAGAAGACCCCAGCCCGGTTCTATAGTAATGCAAATAGGTTTACTGAGGTAATAATCTAAAAACAAAGAGAGTTGGTTGTCGTTTAGGGTTAGGTATTGTTGTTCGGTTGTTCGGTAGCTGTTTGTAGAGGAGCGAAAATTTGCGCCACCATATAATTTAGTATTCCATTGGTGTTGAAATGTAAATCGGCCGGGCAGCATTCCAAAAATATAATTAGAGTCATTTAATTGCCAATTCAATCCTACTAATGGGATTACAAACCAGCCAAAAAATTCTTTATTGGTGTAAACACCAAAACGGATTTTTTTGTTTGCTTTTTTTGAGAAAGTAGCAAAGATACTGGTGCCAAATTGAAAACTGTCATCTGTAAATAATTTTTCGCCATTCCAACTTGTCAGAGTTAAAAAAGTAAGAGACCATTTTGATTCCCCTATCTGGGTGAGCAAGCCCAACGGCAAACGTAATGATTGTATCGTAGGGAATTGTTGGTCAGTATCTTCCAGATTGATTTGAGTGTTGCTGTAAAATGGACTGAGAATAAGATAATCGTTGTTCTTTATTTTTATGGGGAGTTCGCTGCTTATTTCTGTAATATTGAAAAGAGAAGTTTCGTATTGGTTGTTTTTAAATGCATTCGTATGCCGAACTTGAAGCGGTTCAAAGTAGGGTTGTGAAAAAACAGATGTTGTGAACAATAGGATTAATAAACTTCGTAACATGATTTGAGTTTTATTAGTGATAGAATTCTCTTTTCCGGTATTTTTAATCCATGATTTTGATGGGTTAAATGCTTAAATTACATCTAAATGATGCGTTTGGTTCTTTAAATTTTACTTTTTATTCGGGATGTAATCAAATTTAATCATAATAAATTGAATTTTAACATTTTATGTTTAAAACTGGATTCAAATTAATAGGAGATAAAAAGGCTTAAGTTTTATTGTTTAAAATACAAGAACACTAACATTAGCACGGCGACAAGAAGTATTCACTAAAACGAAAATATTTTTTATGCCGGATGTTTTGAAGTCGGTTTTTGCTTAAGATTCCCAAAAGTGATTTTTTTTCACATTAATTGTGAAATATTTCACCCGTTTTTCTCTTTTTTCTCGCATCTTTTCTCTCATTTATTCAAAATTCCTTACTTTCGCACCTCGTTTAAGAAAAGGATAAAATGAGCACAAAATTTACTGAATACAAAGGACTTGACTTGCCTGTAGTGGCCTCTGAAGTTCTTGATTTTTGGAAGCAGGAAAACATATTTGAGAAAAGTGTAACGACCCGCGAGGGAAATGCACCATTCGTATTTTTTGAAGGGCCTCCTTCGGCAAACGGATTACCGGGAATTCACCACGTCATGGCGCGTGCTATCAAAGATATTTTTTGTAGATATAAAACACAAAAAGGATTTCAGGTAAAGCGTAAAGCGGGCTGGGATACACACGGATTGCCAGTGGAATTAGGTACCGAAGCCGCTTTGGGAATTACCAAAGAAGATATCGGGAAAACCATTTCAGTAGAGGAGTACAATGAAGCCTGTAAAAAAACAGTGATGCGTTATACTGACGTTTGGAATGATTTGACGGAGAAAATGGGGTATTGGGTTGATATGGAAGATCCATATGTGACCTATAAACCTAAATATATGGAATCGGTTTGGTGGCTTTTGAAACAAATCTACAATAAGGATTTGATGTATAAAGGATATACTATTCAACCATATTCTCCAAAAGCAGGAACAGGATTGTCTTCTCATGAAGTAAATCAACCGGGAAGTTACAGGGACGTAACAGATACGACAGTTGTGGCGCAGTTTAAGGCTAAAAACGAAAGTTTGCCAAGTTTTCTTCAAGGTTTTGGAGACATCCAAATCTTAGCTTGGACGACTACTCCTTGGACATTGCCCTCAAATACAGCGTTGACAGTTGGACCAAAAATCGATTATGTATTAGTTAAAACGTTCAATCAATATACGTTCCTTCCATCGAATGTAATTTTGGCTAAGAATTTAGTGGGGAAACAATTCGGAAAAGGATTTTTTGCCACTGAAGAAGCGGCTGATTTTGAAAATTACAAAGCAGGAGATAAAAAAATACCGTATCAAATCGTAGCGGAATCTAAAGGAGCCGATTTAGTGGGTATTCGTTACGAGCAATTGTTGCCGTTTGCGTTACCGTACCAAAATCCGGAAAATGCGTTTAGAGTTATTTCCGGTGATTTCGTGACTACCGAAGATGGAACAGGAATTGTACACACCGCTCCGACTTTTGGTGCCGATGATGCGAAAGTAGCCAAAGAAGCTACGCCTGAAGTGCCGCCAATGTTGGTTTTGGATGAAAATGGAACTCCGGTTCCGTTGGTAGATTTACAAGGGAAATTCACGTCACACATGGGTGAATATGCCGGTAAATACGTTAAAAATGAATATTACAACGAAGGTGAGGCACCGGAACGTTCGATAGATGTAGAGCTTGCCATTCGTTTGAAAGAAGAAAATAAAGCCTTCAAAGTAGAGAAATACGTACACAGTTACCCACATTGTTGGAGAACAGACAAGCCTATTTTATACTATCCGCTTGATTCCTGGTTTATTAAAATAACAGAGGTTAGAGACCGCATGTTCGACCTGAACGAAACCATCAACTGGAAGCCAAAAGCAACCGGGGAAGGACGTTTTGGGAATTGGTTGAAAAATGCCAATGACTGGAACTTATCGCGTTCGAGATACTGGGGAATTCCGTTGCCAATTTGGAGATCTGAAGACAAACAGGAAGAAATTCTGATTGGTTCTGTAGAAGAATTATACAACGAAATCGAAAAAGCAATCGCAGCAGGTTTTCAAAAAGAAAATCCTTTTAAAGGTTTTGAAATTGGGAATATGGACGAAAGCAACTATGATTTAATCGATTTGCATAAAAATGTAGTGGATGAAATCACCTTGGTTTCCGCTTCGGGCAAGCCGATGAAACGGGAGGCCGATTTGATTGATGTTTGGTTTGATTCGGGTTCGATGCCATATGCACAATGGCATTATCCTTTTGAAAACAAAGAAAAAATAGACGAAAACAAAGATTTTCCGGCTGATTTTATTGCAGAAGGAGTCGATCAGACCCGTGGTTGGTTTTATACCTTGCACGCTATCGGAACCTTGGTTTTTGACAGAGTAGCCTATAAAAATGTAGTGTCAAACGGATTGGTTTTAGATAAAAACGGACAAAAAATGTCCAAACGTTTAGGTAATGCCGTGGATCCGTTTGAAACATTAAATGAATATGGTCCCGATGCGACACGTTGGTACATGATTTCGAATGCCAATCCTTGGGATAACCTGAAATTTGACTTAGAAGGAATTGCTGAGGTGCGTCGTAAGTTTTTCGGAACCTTATACAACACCTATTCGTTCTTTAGTTTGTATGCCAATATTGACGGTTTCAAATACGAGGAGGCGGAAATTCCGTTACACGAAAGACCGGAAATTGATCAGTGGATTATCTCCGAATTGAACACTTTGGTTAAAGACGTTGATGGTTTTTATGCCGATTATGAGCCAACGAAAGCCGCCCGTGCGATTTCTGACTTCGTTCAGGAAAACTTGAGTAATTGGTATGTTCGTTTGTGTCGTCGTCGTTTCTGGAAAGGCGATTATGCACAGGATAAAATTGCCGCATATCAAACTTTATATACCTGTTTGTTAACTATCAGTAAATTGGGTGCGCCAATCGCTCCATTTTACATGGATAAACTTTACAGAGACTTAACTTTAGCGACACAAACAGAAAAATTTGACAGTGTACATTTGGCCGAGTTCCCAAAATCCGTTGAAAACTTTGTTAATAAATCGTTGGAGAGCAAAATGCAGAAAGCACAGACCATTTCATCACTGGTTTTGTCCCTTCGTAAGAAGGAAATGATCAAGGTGCGTCAACCGCTGCAAAAGGTAATGATTCCGGTACTTGACGAGATTCAAAGAGCCGAAATTGAGGCCGTTTCCGACCTGATAAAAGCCGAGGTAAACGTCAAGGAAATACAACTTTTGGATGATGCCTCAGGGGTTTTGGTGAAACAAATCAAACCTAATTTTAAAGCACTTGGACCTCGTTTCGGTAAAGGTATGGGATTGATTTCCAGTAGAATACAAGTGTTTTCTCAGGCTGAAATCAAGCAGTTGGAGAGCGTTGGCACGATTAATGTAGATATTGAAGGAAAAAGCATAACTTTAACATTAGAAGATGTTGAGATTTCGTCCCAAGATATAGAAGGATGGTTGGTTGCTAATTCTAACGGAATAACCGTAGCACTGGATATAATTATCTCTCCTGAATTGAGAAAAGAAGGAATTGCAAGAGAATTAGTAAACCGAATTCAGAATATCAGAAAGGATTCCGGATTTGAAGTAACAGATAAAATAAAAGTGGTTTTACAAAAGAATGCCATTCTGGAAGAAGCCATACAGTCGAATAAAGAATATATAAAATCAGAAACATTAACAGAAGAATTGGTTTTTGAAGAAAATGTAAGCAACGGAATCGAAATTGAATTTGACGAAATAAAGACCAAAATAACAATTACAAACAATTAGAAGACTATGGTAGATGAAGCAACACGATACTCAGACGCCGATTTGGCAGAGTTCAAAGAGATAATTCTAAATAAAATTGAAAAAGCACAAGCCGATTTAGATTTGATAAAAAGCGCCTATATGAACGACTTGAATAATGGTACCGATGATACGTCGCCAACATTCAAGGCTTTTGAAGAAGGAAGTGAGACCATGTCTAAGGAAGCCAATTCACAACTGGCGATTCGTCAGGAAAAATTTATTCGTGACTTGAAGAATGCCTTATTCCGTGTAGAGAATAAAACATACGGAATTTGCAAAGTTACAGGTAAGCTTATCGGTAAAGAAAGATTGAAAATTGTTCCTCATGCAACAATGAGTATTGAGGCCAAAAACTTGCAACGATAAGCCTTTTTAAGGTAAATAATTAACGCTCCATTGGGAGCGTTTTTTTTGATAAAATTATTACTTTTACGCACTTAAAATTTTTAAAATGTCATTATCCAAAGCGTATCTACTTATCTTCATAATACTTGTTGTTGATCAGGTTTCGAAAATATATGTGAAGACAAACTTTATATTAGGAGAAGAGGTCGAAGTTTTCAATTGGTTTAAAATTTTATTTATTGAAAATGAGGGAATGGCATGGGGAACTAAAATTCCCGGGGCATACGGTAAATTGTTTTTAACTATTTTCAGGTTATTTGCCGTTGGAGGCATTGGATATTGGTTGTGGGATTCGGTAGAGCGTAAACACAGTTCTAATTATTTGGTGGTAGCGATTGCCTTGATTTTTGCAGGAGCAATGGGAAATATCATCGACTCTGTTTTTTACGGGGTTCTTTTTGACGACAGTCAATCCCAGTTAGCGACCATTTTTACGAATACTCCTTATGGAACCTGGTTTCACGGACAAGTAGTCGATATGTTTTATTTTCCTTTTATAAAAGATTACCCGATGCCGGAATGGGTTCCGTTTATCGGAGGAAGACCGTTTACTTTTTTTAACGCCATTTTTAATGTAGCTGATATTGCTATTTCTACCGGAGTGGGGATTCTGATTGTTTTCAATAAAAAAGCGTTTCATAAAAAATACTAGAAGTTTTTTGTTTCGTCGGATTATTTCAGGACGGGACACAAACAACATAAAAGGAAAGACCTCCGTTTGGGAGGTCTTTTTCTTTTTAATAGTGATTATTTATTTTGCCCCGGGGCATAGCGTTTGGCGCTTTTATCACCGGTAATTTTTTTGGCTTGTCCCGGCGGAAGCGGTTTAGATTTAACGTAAGTGGTTTTTGTTCTGTTCCCAATTCTTATGGCGCAGTTGGATAATGAAACAGCGAACAGGAGGGTTAAAATAATGGCTGTAAATCTTGAATTTCTAATTTTTTTCATAGGTATAATGGGGCTTTATCTGCTACGAAAGTACATATTAAAAATTAAAAAGTATACACCCGCTCCGGTGTCACGCAATAATCCAGAGGGATGTCATCATCAAAAATATCCGTAATCATTTCTTCGGGTTCAAAAAACGAAAGGCCAATCTTGATGACATCGGGTTGGCATTCCGCTAAAAATTTATCATAAACTCCTTTTCCGTAACCCACGCGATGCCCTTTTTTGTCAAAAGCTAGAAGAGGTACAAAAACTACCTCGATTTTATGAGAAGGCACTTCAATTCCGTCTACAGGTTCGGGAATGTTATATTCATTTTTTTTAATTTTGGTAGTATCGGTCAAAAGATAATGTACCAAGTTACAGCTTTGCAAATCACATTTTGAAATCACAATATCCTTGTCCTTTCCCGAAAGCAAATGTAAAATCAGTTCGGTGTCAATTTCATGTTGTTCTACAATAGGCAGAAAAATATGAAAATAGTTTTTCCCCCAAACCGGAAGCGAAAGGATTCTATTGGCAATAGCCAAACTCATTTCTTCTTTCTCGTTTTTGGAAAGATTTTGTCGTAAGGCTTTGTATTTCTGTCTGAGTTCTTTTTTATTGGTTTCCATTTCCTAATGTTTTTGAAAGGTGATAAATAGCGTCTCCTTGGTACACAATGGGAGCATGATTGGCATTAATCACATAACCATCGTTGGGTGCCTTTACTTTGCGTTCAAATTTACCAAACGGATCGGTAATCGTGGCTAAAACGGTTCCTTTTTTGACAAAATTACCAATGGTTCCGCAGTCGTGTAATAAACCGGAGCATCGGGCTCTGACCCAGGTTGATTTTTCGATATAGATAGTGTCTGATTTTGGAGTTTTCGTATTCCATTTGGGATTGAGCATGTTGAGGTGTGTTAGGATTCTTTTTACACCACTTATAGCTTCCTCGGCTACAGAGTTGTTTATATCTAGTGATTTTCCACCTTCAAAAAGCAACATCTTAACATTCAGTTTATCGCTGGAATTTCTAAATGAACCCGAAATATTTTTAGAGAACAATGTAAAGGGAGCATTAAAAACATCAGCTAATATTTTCAGTTCGGCATTATTGGGTGCCAAGCGTATTTGAGGCACGTTGAATCTACTGGCGCCACCGGCATGAAAGTCGATGGCATAATCTACCAGTGGCATGATTTCGGTTAAGATGTGGTAAGCAAACTGACTGGCAAGAGAGCCTTTTTTGGATCCCGGAAAAACCCGGTTTAAGTCTCTGCCATCCGGAAATTGTCGGGTCATATTGACAAATCCGAACATGTTGATTATAGGAATACAGATGATGGTTCCCCGTTTTGGTTTGTTTATTTTTTTGGTAATGAGCTGTCGTACGATTTCAATACCATTAATTTCATCTCCATGTATTCCTGCAGTGAAAAGAACAATTGGACCGTCAATTTTAGAACGTTCTATAATGATGGGAATTTTAAGTTTAGCGGTATTGTGCAATTTGGCGATTTCCAAATCGATAGTTTTGCTTTCTCCGGCTAAAATAGTCTCACCTAGGATTGTAATGGGTTTTGTGTTTCGCATTGCAGAATTAAAAAGCTAAAAGTAGAAATTAAATTGCGGTATCATTTTAGAAATTGCTAATTATTTCAAACTCTTTAGTGTTCTCTTTTTTCTCAAAGACCGATTTTAAAAACAACTCTAACTCTTTAGTCAGCGGTAATTGATTTTGATTATTCCAAAAATCTTGAGAATATTGGAATTTCGCTTTGAAAATATCTTTATCGGTTGCAAAATTAGAGTTTACTTTTTCGTTTGTGGGGCTGTTTGTCACGAAAAAATCCATGGTAAAATCATAATAAAAAGGTTTTTCGGACTTATTATAGACTACTATTTCTACTTGATTGTCAAGTTGTAATTTGCTTGGATAATATTTGTTTGATGTTACATCTTTGGTAAATTGTACCAATTTCTTCCATTTTGTTGATCTGAAAGTTTTGTGTGTATGAAAATGAGCAGATAAAAATTAATTGAAATGCTATTATATGTTTCATGTTTTTATTATCAGTATTGAAAAACAGCTTTTAGGTTTTTGCTAATTTATTAATTTTTCTTGTTAAAATAATAAACAATGAAATTGCTTACTAATCTGTTGTGTTCTGATTTTTTTGCAGCAAAGTCGTAGAAATTATTCATTTTGTATGAGAAAATCATATTGGTTTGCATAAATGTTAGGGCATTAGTTATTGTGTTTTATCCCAATTGTTTAGATATAATGTTTTGGTATGATTTTATTTGGTTCAATTTTTATTGAACTAGACTGAAATAACAGACGGTATTATTTGTAAATTTGAAAAAATGAAGAATTAGGATTTATTTACTGCAACAGACTAATTTTCAGAAGATTTTTTAAAAATGATCAAGTCAAATTTAGCCCTGCAAATACAAACCTTGCCCGATGGTCCCGGTGTTTATCAGTATTATGATAAGGAAGGCAAAATCCTGTATGTAGGCAAAGCCAAAAATTTAAAAAAAAGGGTTTCTTCCTATTTTAATAAAATTCATGATACAGCCAAAACCAATGTGCTGGTTAAGAAAATTGTAACCATAAAACATATTGTGGTTCCCACAGAAACCGATGCGCTTTTGCTGGAAAATAATCTGATAAAAACCCTTCAGCCACGTTACAATGTATTGTTGCGGGATGACAAAAGTTATCCGTGGATTTGTATTAAAAAAGAACCTTTTTCGAGAATATTTTCTACTAGAAGAATGGTTAAGGATGGTTCGGAATATTTTGGTCCTTACACCAGTTTTAAAACAGTAAATACGATTTTAGATTTAATCAAGGAGTTGTATCCGTTGCGAACCTGTAATTATGATTTAAACCAAAGTAATATCGATAGCGGGAAATTTAAGGTTTGTCTCGAATACCATATTGGCAATTGCAAAGGCCCTTGTGAGGGATATGAAACGCTAGAACATTACCAAAAAGAAGTGGATGCTATTCGCGAAATTTTGAAAGGAAATTTCAAAGACAGCATGAAAGATTTCAAGAAGTTGATGTTACAATTGGCTCAAGATATGCACTTTGAGGAAGCACAAAAAATCAAAGAGAAAATAGAAGTGTTGGAGAATTATCAGTCACGATCAACGATTGTGAATCCCAAAATTACCAATATCGATGTGTTTTCCATCATTTCTGATGAAAGTGCGGCCTATGTCAATTTTTTACAAATTTCGCATGGTTCGATTATCCGTTCGCATACGATGGAAATCAAAAAGAAATTGGATGAGACCGATGAGGAATTATTAGAACTGGCCATTGTGGAACTTCGCGAGCGTTTTAGATTATTGTCTAAAGAAATCATTGTGCCGTTCCCGATAGATTTGGGGTCAACCATAAAAGTGACCGTGCCACAATTGGGAGACAAAAAACAGATTCTCGATTTGTCTGTCCGGAATGCCAAGTTTTACCGAATTGAACAGTTGAAACAGCTGCAAATTGTAGATCCGGATCGCCACACCAACAGAATGATGGCGCAAATGCAAAAAGATTTGCGACTGCCGGTCGAGCCAAGGCATATTGAATGTTTTGATAATTCTAATATCCAGGGAACGAATCCGGTTTCGGCCTGCGTGGTTTTTAAAGATGGGAAACCCAGCAAAAAAGACTATCGCCATTTTAATATAAAAACCGTTGAAGGCCCGGATGATTTTGCTTCGATGCAAGAAGTGGTCTATCGTCGTTATAAACGGCTTCTGGATGAGAATGAGCCGTTACCGAATCTAATCATTATTGATGGAGGAAAAGGGCAATTGTCTTCGGCGTTAAAAAGTTTAGATGAATTGGGATTACGGGGAAAAATTGCGATTATCGGAATTGCCAAAAGACTCGAAGAGTTGTTTTATCCCGGGGATTCTGTTCCATTATATTTAGATAAAAAATCGGAAACATTGAAAGTAATCCAGCAATTGCGAAATGAAGCACATCGATTCGGGATTACGCATCACAGGGATAAAAGAAGTAAATCTGCGCTCAATTCTTCCATTGAATCGATTCCGGGAATTGGTGAAAAAACTATGCAGACATTGATTCAGCATTTTAAAAGTGTAAAAAGACTAAAATTAGCCACTGAAAAAGAAATTTCTGATGTTATAGGGGTGTCGAAAGCCAAAAAAATTGTCGACTTTTACAAGGCGATATAGGAATGAAAGAATGTTTGGAGATTTTTAAAATAAAATGCAATTTTAAAAACAAATACTATTTATGAAAAAATATGTTTTATTAACTCTTATTTTTCTGAATTGGTTTTCTGTTTTCTCGCAGGAGAAAAACAGGCCAAAAATAGGTTTGGTTTTAAGCGGTGGTGGGGCAAAAGGATTTGCCCATATCGGGGTTTTGAAAGTCCTGGAAGATGCAGGTATAAAAATTGATTATATAGGAGGAACCAGCATGGGAGCCGTGGTTGGGGGATTATATGCTACGGGATATAACGCAACACAACTGGATTCTATTTTTCAATCGACCAACTTTGATGAGTTATTAAATGATTTTATTCCCCGGTCCTCAAAAAACTTTTATGAAAGAGGGAATGATGAATTGTATGCGCTAGTATTGCCTTTCAATAAATATAAAATTGGAATTCCGCAAGCCCTTTCAAAGGGGCTGTACGATTTTAATCTATTAAGCAGACTTACACGGAATGTAAGACACATTAAGGATTTTAATCAATTGCCGATTCCTTTTTTGTGTATGGGAACTAATATAGAAACGGGAAAACAGGTTTTGTTGAATAAAGGAAATCTTCCTTTGGCGATGATTGCCAGTGCCGCATTTCCGTCGTTATTTTCTCCGGTAGAAATAGACGATGAGTTATTGGTAGATGGGGGAGTGACCAATAATTATCCGATAGATGAAGTTAGGAAATTGGGTGCCGATATCATTATTGGTGTCGATGTTCAAAATGATTTACTCAAAAGGAATTCCCTAAATGATGCTACCAAAATATTGGTTCAAATTACCAATCTCCATTCGATTGAAAAAATGAAGGCCAATGTGGCTAAAACAGATATCTATATTAAGCCGGATATTAAGGAATTTGGAGTGGTTTCTTTTGATAAAGGAAAAGAAATTATTGAAAAAGGAGAAGAGGCTGTTTTTTCGATGTACGAACGAATAAAATTACTGACAGATAAATCCAATCTGTATAAAAAGCCTAAATTAAAACTGGAAAAAGACAGTTTGCACATTGTAAATATAAATTGCAATGAGTTACAAAATTTTACCAAAGATTATGTGGTTGGTAAATTGAGATTCAAACCGGGGGCTAAAATTAGTTATAGTCAATTGCAGGCGGGTATAAACAATCTCGATGCCACACAAAATTTCAGTGTTATCAATTATTCATTGGAGGCCAATGGTGGTATGGATGATTTAAATCTTAATTTAAAAGAAAATCCAACCAAATCATTTTTGAAATTTGGAATGCATTATGATGGCTTGTTTAAAAGTGCTGTTTTAGTAAATATAACGCGAAAAAAAATGCTGTTTAAAAATGACGTTGCTTCCTTTGATCTTATTTTAGGGGACAATTTCAGGTACAATTTAGATTATTATATAGAAAATGGATATAATTTAAGTCTCGGATTTAAGTCCCAATTCAATCAATTCAACAGAAATGTAGCCAGTGAATTAAGTAGCGTTGATTTAACTTCATCAGGGATTAATTCAATTAATGTTGATTTTTCGGATTTGACAAACCAGATTTATTTCCAATCGTTATTTGTTCAAAAGTTTTTAGTTGGCGGTGGCCTGGAGCATAAATATTTATCCATCAGGTCAGAAACATTGGCTAATTTAAACCCGATTATAGACAGGAGTAATTATTTCAGTGTTTTTGGGTATATGAAATTTGATTCTTTTGATAATAAATATTTTCCCAAAAAAGGCTGGCATTTTTCTGGGGATATTCAATCGTATTTATTCTCTTCTAATTTTACCAAACAATTTAATCCGTATTCTATAGTAAGCGCCGATTTTGGAATTGCGACTACCCTTTTTAACAATCTGACCCTAAAATTACAAGCAGAAGCAGGGGCATCAATAGGAAGTGACAGTGTGCCTTTCTTTAATTTTGTTCTAGGGGGGTATGGTTATAAAAACCTGAATAATTTCGTGCATTTTTATGGATATGATTTCTTGAGTATAGCGGCTAATAGTTATATTAAAACCACAGGAATTCTGGATTATGAGTTTTTGAAAAAAAACCATGTGAATTTCTCTGCCAATTTTGCCAATTTAGCCGATAATCTTTTTGAAACGGTGCATTGGGTTTCTGCTCCCAAATATTCAGGATATGCTATAGGCTATGGTTTGGAAACGGTTATTGGTCCGGTAGAAATTAAGCATTCCTGGTCACCGGAAGACCCAAAAGGATATACCTGGTTTAGTGTAGGATTTTCGTTTTAATTCGATATAATTCCCGATATTTGTTATGATAAAATGATCCTCAATGGGTTATTAACTGCTCCTAAATTACTCACCATGAGTAATTATATTTTTTTGATTTGTACGTTGTGTTAAATGCACTTTTCTTTTCATTTAACTTTCTAAACAAAAAAGATATGCCTATATATCATAAATTAGGGGTTTTTCCTCAAAAGCGGCATACGCAATTTGAAAAACCGGGCGGGGGATTGTATTATGAACAACTTTTCGGTACAGAAGGCTTTCATGGAAATTCTTCCTTATTATATCATATAAACCGGCCTACTCAAGTAAAAGAAATTTTACAATCCTATTCGGTTGAACCTGCCATTACCATTGATAAAAATATCAAATCCTTATTGCTGAAAGGATTTGATGTGAAGCCCCAGGACGATTTTTTAGACAGCCGGAAAGCGATGCTTGTCAATAATGATTGTGTCATTGGATTGGCTGCACCCCAAAAATCATTACAGGATTATTTCTATAAAAATGCCGATGCCGATGAACTGATTTTTATTCACAAAGGGAAAGGAAAATTGCGTACCCTGATGGGAAATATTCCTTTTGAATATGGAGATTATCTTATTATTCCCCGCGGGGTCATTTATCAAATTGATTTTGATACTACAGTAAATCGGTTGTTTTATATAGAATCGCTGGCTCCCATTTATACACCAAAACGGTATAAAAATGAATCAGGACAGCATTTGGAACATTCGCCATTTTGCGAACGCGATTTTATTTTGCCAAATGAATTAGAAACCAACGATGGGAAAGGGGAGTTTTTGATTAAAATCAAAAAAGAAGGCATGATGCATGAAGTTGTTTATACTGCACATCCTTTTGATGTGGTTGGTTGGGATGGATATAATTTTCCCTATGGTTTTTCGATTCATAATTTTGAACCCATTACCGGCCGTGTACACCAGCCGCCTCCGGTGCACCAAACCTTTGAAACATCCCATTTCGTGGTGTGTTCTTTTGTGCCCCGTCTGTATGATTACCATCCTAAGTCGATTCCGGCTCCATATAATCATAGTAATATTGACAGTGATGAGGTTTTGTACTATGTAGCAGGCGATTTTATGAGTCGCAATAATATTGAGCAAGGACATATCACATTACATCCTAAAGGGATTCCGCACGGTCCGGCTCCCGGAGCAATGGAAAGAAGTATCGGGCAAACGCAAACACAAGAGTTGGCTGTGATGGTTGATACGTTCAGGCCGCTGAAAATAACCGAAGAGGCAATGAAAATTGACGATGGGAATTATTATAAATCTTGGTTAGAATAGTTTTAATATGCATAAATTAGAATAAACAACAAAGAAATGGGCAAACAAGTAAAATCAGTAGCATACGGACTGGAAAAAATATTTGAAGGGGCACAGGATTTTCTTCCTTTGTTGGGAACGGATTATGTAGAATTCTATGTAGGCAATGCCAAACAGGCGGCTCATTTTTATAAAACCGCTTTTGGATTTCAATCCCATGCCTATTGCGGATTAGAAACAGGTTCGAGAGATAAGGTGTCGTATGTTTTAAAACAGGACAAAATTTGTTTGGTTTTAACAACAGCATTGGTGAGTACATCTGGTATTGGGGAACATGTAAAAAAACATGGTGATGGGGTAAAAGTAATTGCGCTTTGGGTGAATGATGCTCAAAAGGCTTTTGAAGAAACTACCAAAAGAGGAGCTAGGGTTTATATGAAACCCCAAATAGAGAAAGATGAATTTGGAGAAGTGGTACGTGCCGGAATTTATACGTATGGCGAAACAGTGCATTTGTTTGTGGAACGGAAAAATTATACCGGTGTTTTTCTGCCGGGATTTGTCGAATGGAAATCCGATTATAATCCGAAACCAATTGGGTTGAAATACATCGATCACATGGTTGGAAATGTGGGGTGGAACCAGATGAATGTTTGGGTGAAATGGTATGAGGAGGTTATGGGTTTTGTGAATTTCCTTTCTTTTGATGACAAGCAAATCCATACCGAATACTCTGCCTTAATGAGTAAGGTGATGAGTAATGGAAACGGAAGAATTAAATTTCCGATAAATGAACCCGCAAAAGGCAAAAAACGTTCCCAAATAGAAGAATATCTTGATTTTTATGAAGGTCCCGGGGTGCAGCATATTGCTATCGCAACAGATGATATTATAACTACAGTCAGAGCACTTAGGGCAAGAGGAATTGAATTTTTATCAGCTCCTCCTCATAATTATTATGAAGCCATTCCGGACCGATTGGGTGAACATATGAAAATAATGCAGGAAGATTTGTCAGTTATAGAGGATTTGGGCATTATGGTGGACGCAGATGAGGACGGGTATTTATTGCAGATTTTTACTAAGCCGGTAGAGGACAGGCCGACGCTTTTTTTTGAAATTATTCAGCGAATGGGGGCAAAAGGCTTCGGTGCGGGCAACTTTAAGGCCTTATTTGAGTCTATTGAGCGGGAACAAAATTTACGAGGTACATTATAAAAACACCTTTTTTTTTCATAAAATAAAAAAATATTGATAATTATAAAGACACTGTATTAATCTTGTGTTAAACTTATTTTTTTGCTTTAAACAACGGGTTTTCTTGCCTAAATTTGTAATCACAAAACGGAAGGGGTGGTTTCCTTCCAATTTGATATAAATTTCATAATTTATAGTTTTTGGTTAGTTAATAGCATAAAAACTCAGTCATTATTTGACTGAGTTTTTTTGTTTTGATATATTTGGAACAAAATTTGCAATTTCGGTCAATAAACTGATAAAAGAAGAGATGAAAAAAGCAATCCTATTCATGCTATTGATACTAACTGTAAGTTTTGATTCCCATAACGATGATGCTTACGATGTAGGGGAGTGGTTTAAATTCCGAATCCATTACGGCTTTATCAATGCGGGTTATGCCACTCTTGAGGTAAAAGATGCTTTAATAAATAATAAAAAAGTCTTTCATGTTGTCGGAAGAGGTTATACTACGGGAATGTCCCGATTTTTTTTCAAAGTCGAGGATTTATATGAAAGTTATATCGATAAGACTTCCGGAAATCCCTATCAATTTGTAAGAAAGATAAACGAAGGGGGGTATACTAAAAATCAGGAAGGTTTCTTTAATCAGTCGGGTAATAAAGTATTGGTAAAAGATTATAAGCATAAAAGCGAGAAAACCTTTGTCATCCCGAAAAACACCCAAGATATTCTATCTTCATTTTATTATTTGAGGAATTATCCCAATATTGATAAAATTAATCCTGGAGATTCCGTTGTTATAGATATGTTTTTTGACGATGAGACAACAAAATTTAAGTTAAAATTTATAGGTCGTGAAGATATTACCACTAAATTTGGCGTTGTTCCATCCATGGTGTTTAGGCCTCTAGTTCAATCGGGTCGTGTATTTAAAGAGCAAGAAAGTTTAACGGTTTGGATTTCAGATGACAATAACAGATTGCCGGTTAGGATTAAAGCCGATTTGGCGGTAGGTTCAATCAAAGCGGATCTGGATGCGTTTAAAGGATTAAATAATCCGTTCAAAATAAAAAGATAATGAGTGTTAATGAGAATAATGAATCTATTTTAAAGCAAATAGAACAAAAATATGAATCTTTAAACCTAAAAACAGAGACACAACTCGAAGGCTTACTTTCTTCGAAACCTATCACTTATTGGGACTATTTAAATACCGACGCCTTACTTAATTTACAAATTCAAAGAACAATTTTTCCTGATGAAATGGTTTTTATCATGTACCATCAGGTAAACGAATTGATATTCAAGATGATCCTTTGGGAAATGTCTCAAATAGGATATAATGTAAATATTACAACTGAATTTTTCACGGAACGCTTGATGAGAATTAGCCGTTATTTTGATATGCTAACTACTTCTTTTACCATCATGGAAAATGGAATGGAAGTAGAACAATATATGAAATTCAGAAATACATTAACTCCGGCAAGTGGTTTTCAAAGTGCCCAATATCGATTAATCGAGTTTTGTTCTACAGATTTAATTAATCTTATTGATTATCGTTACAGAGCTTCATTTGATAAAAACAGTTCCTATGAATCGGCATTTGAACATTTGTATTGGCAAGCCGCAGGCAAAGATTATCAAACCGGTAAAAAATCCTATCTGTTGGAAGAATTTGAACGAAAATATAAAGGGCTTTTCTTAAGGCATATGCAAGAATATAACTCGATTAATATTTGGCAAAAATTCAAACAATTACCAGAATCAGATCAAAAAAATGCCGAATTGGTTCAGGCGATGCGCCATTTTGATTATACCGTAAATATTACTTGGGTAATGCAGCATTTGAATGTGGCTATAAAATACATTGACCAAAGCGGAATGGGAGATGGGGAAGCTACCGGCGGAAGTGATTGGAAAAAATACATGCATCCTAAATACCAAAGAAGAATATTTTTCCCTGAATTATGGAATGCGGATGAATTAGCAAATTGGGGTGTGGAAAAGTAGTTTAAATTAAAAAAATAATGAGGTTTGAAACAAGTATTAATTTTTATTTTAATAATAGCGTCAATAGTATCATGTAATAATTCCAATAAATCGGGAGATGAAAGTGTTGTAAAAGCTAAAAAAGCAATAGCAAAAAATTCAGATTTTGGGTTTAATTATGCTGATTTTAATGTGATTGAGGATACTGTAAAAAGCGGGGATTCTTTTGGAGCTATCATCGGAAAGCAAAATATAGGCGTTAAAAAAATTCATGAAATAGTTGCTCAAACCAAGGATACTTTTAATGTTAAAAGTATTAAAATTGATAAGGCCTATGTAATGCTTAGGTCTAAAGATAAGACAAACAAATTACAGTATTTTATCTATCAGCCGGATGCCATTCATTATTATGTATTAGATTTTAGGGATTCGGTAATGGTTGCGTATAAAAAAACAAAACCTATTACTGTCAGAAGAAGAGTGATTGGAGGTGTTTTAAAGGGATCCTTGTCTGAAACATTGTCTAATGCCCATGTTACAACGGCCTTGGCCAATAAAATAACCCATATTTATTCTTGGTCAATTGACTTTTTTAAGATTAAAAAGGGGGATCGATTTGGAATCACTTTTACAGAAAGATACATCAATGATTCTATTTATGACGGGGTAGACAGCCTCGAAGCTGCTTTTTTTGAATATAAGGGCAAAATCGTGTATGCTTTTCCTTTCGTTCAAAATGCTTCTTCAGGAAAGATTGAATATTATGATGAAGACGGGAAAACACTGAAAAATTTCTTTTTGAAAACACCGATAAAATTCAGCCGGATCACGTCACGATTTTCCATGAGCCGATTCCATCCGGTACAACAAAGATGGAAAGCGCATAAAGGAACCGATTATGCGGCGCCAACAGGAACACCTATAACCACCACCGCTTCTGGAATTGTCGAGAAAACAGGGTATACTGCCGGAAACGGGAATTTTGTAAAAGTAAAACACAACGGGACGTATGCAACCCAATATTTGCACATGTCAAAAATTTTGGTCAGACGCGGACAGCACGTAAATCAAGGAGATGTTATCGGAAGAGTAGGAAGTACAGGGCTGGCTACAGGACCTCATGTGTGTTATCGCTTTTGGAAAAATGGGGTTCAGGTCGATCCTTTAAAACTAAACCTGCCTACTGGAGAATCGATGGGCGGTGCCAATAAAACCAGATTTTTAAAAACTATGGAGCCTCTGAAAAGAGAATTAGACAGTGTGGCCAACTTGTAGTAACGGCTGTTTTCTCCGAAAACGATATCGCTTTATTTTTATTTTTTTAAGAGAAAGTCTTTGATCTATTACAACTAATTTCAGTATTTTAGCTGAAATTACACTAATATTTCAAATTAATAATTAATGGCTTTAAATACAATAAACCCAACCGAAACAACAGCTTGGAAAAAATTACAGTCGCATTACGATGTAATGAAAAACACGACTATGCAAGTGATGTTTCAATCAGATTCTTCAAGAACAAATAACTTTAACTTACAATGGAATGATTTTCTGATTGATTATTCCAAGAATATTATCAATCAGGAAACGATTGATTTATTACTCGAATTAGCCAATCAGGTGGGGCTCAAAAATGCAATTGAAGAATATTTTGAAGGGGGATTGATTAATCAAACGGAAAACAGGGCAGTGCTTCATACGGCATTGAGAGCCCAAGAATCGGCTGTCATAAACGTAAATGGAGAGAATGTTGTTCCTGAAGTGTATGAGGTAAAAAACAAAATAAAAACTTTTACTGATGAAGTGGTGTCCGGACAAAGAGTAGGCTATACCGGAAAACCGTTTACCGATATCGTCAATATAGGTATTGGAGGTTCTGATTTGGGGCCGGTAATGGTTGTGGAAGCATTACAATTCTATAAAAATCATTTAAAGGTTCATTTTGTTTCAAATGTGGATGGGGATCATGCCAATGAAATTATTAAAAAATTAAATCCGGAAACGACTCTTTTTGTGATTGTCTCCAAAACATTCACGACTCAGGAAACTTTGACTAACTCAGAAACCATCAGAAAATGGTTTTTACAATCGGCAAGTCAGGAAGATGTCGCCAAACATTTTGTGGCGGTTTCTACGAATATACAAAAAGTAACCGAGTTCGGTATCAATCCAGATAATGTTTTTCCAATGTGGGATTGGGTTGGAGGTCGTTTTTCATTGTGGAGTGCAGTAGGACTTTCTATAAGTTTGGCGATAGGGTTTGAGAATTATAATGAGTTATTGAACGGAGCCCAAGACATGGATGCGCATTTTAAAACGGCTGATTTTGATAAAAATATGCCTGTTGTATTGGCTTTATTGAGCGTTTGGTATAATAACTTTTTTGGAGCAGAGAGCGAAGCGTTGATTCCATACACCCAATATTTACAAAAACTGGCACCTTATTTACAACAAGGAACCATGGAAAGCAATGGAAAAAGTGTGGGTAGGGATGGCAAGCCCGTTAATTATCAAACAGGAACCATTATTTGGGGAGAACCGGGTACCAATGCCCAACATGCCTTCTTTCAATTGATTCATCAAGGAACAAAAATAATTCCGTCAGATTTCATTGGGTATGTTCAATCTTTATATGGTAATGAAGATCATCATGATAAATTGATGTCTAACTTTTTTGCACAAACAGAAGCCTTGTTGCATGGTAAAACAGAAAGCCAGGTTCAGGCTGAGTTTGATAAACAAGGACTTTCTGCCGAAAAAGCAAGTTTCTTACTTCCTTTTAAAGTATTTACAGGGAATAAACCAACCAATACTATTTTGATTCAAAAATTGACCCCAAAATCGTTAGGGGCATTGATTGCTTTATATGAGCATAAAATCTTCGTGCAAGGGGTAATTTGGAATATTTTTAGTTTTGACCAATGGGGAGTAGAATTGGGTAAACAATTGGCTAACTCTATTTTAGAAGAGATTGAAACTCAAAAAATTAAAAACCACGATAGTTCGACTACTTTTTTATTGAATTATTTTCTGAAAAATAAATAATCGAATTACTTTATTTTCTGTAAAAATAACCTCAGTTGCTTTTGGCATTTTGAGGTTTTTTTATATCTTTTTTTGTTTATATTTGTTAAAAAAATCATTTTTATGTACGGATTCATTCAGAAATTTCATTCAGGCTGGGCATATCTGGCTCTTTTATTATTAGTAGTAGCAGTCGTTAATTCATTAGTAGGATTAGCAGGGAAAAAAGAATTTACCGCAAAAGATCGTAAAATTGCCCTTTTTGGGTTGATAGGGGCACATACACAACTGTTAATCGGGTTAATCTTGTATTTTGTTTCTCCTTTAGGAATGGCTTCTTTAGGTCAGATGGCTGATAAAACATTACGATTAACATCTTTAGAACATCCACTAATCAATATCATAGCGATTACATTAATTACTATCGGATGGTCGAAACATAAAAAATTGACTGCATCTGAATCGAAATTCAAAACGTTCACCATTTTTTACGGATTGGGACTAGTGCTTATTTTAAGTAGAATTCCATGGTCAATGTGGTTGTAAAAAGGTTAAAAGTCCTAGGAATAGGACTTTTTTCATCTGTTTATAGTTTTGTAAATTAGGGTTCAATCAAAAAGATTACAATGAGAAATTCAATACTATTATTTTTTTTACTGGGAATTATTGGTCTGGCCAGTAGTCCAACTGCTGCTGTGGAGAAAAATAAGACAACTAAGCAAAAAACTATAGTTCAAAAAGACACTGTCAAAAAAAATAAGAACGTGCTTTTACCACAAGAAATTTCTCAGGACACCATAAAAAAAGTAGTTCCCCTTAAAGTAAAGTTCTATAAAAAAGATGCCCATGCCTCTTACTATGCTGATAAATTTCATGGAAAAAGGACCGCAAGCGGCGCAAGATTGGATAATAGTAAATATACTGCTGCCCATAGAAAGTTTCCTTTTGGCACCAAATTAAAAGTAACCAATCAAGCCAATGGAAAATCGGTCATAGTAGAAGTTGCAGATAGAGGTCCATTTTCCAGAGGTCGTGAAATTGATCTGACTAAAAAAGCTTTTAAGGAAATTGCACAAAATAAGGCTTCAGGAACCATGATGGTGACTATAGAGGAAGTGGTAAAATAGTTATTTCCAACCAGTAAAAGGATGTTTGCTTAAATAAGCATTGTAATATCTGGGATCATTCGTTACTTCTTCACCTAGCCAATCGGGTTGCTCAAATAATTCGGTTTCTGATTCGAGTTCTATTTCAGCCATGATTAATCCTTGATTTTCCCCATAAAATTCATCCACTTCATAAACGTGTTTGCCGGTCTTTACTTCAAATCGGGTTTTGTCAATCACTCCTTTTTCACAAAGCAACAGTAATTTATTAGCATCTTCAACTGGGATTTCTTTTTCCCATTCAAAACGCGACATGCCAGTTTCGTTTGAAGCGCCTTTTATGGTCAGGAAGGCCTGATCTCCTTTTGTACGGACTCTAACCGTGCGCTCCGGAACAGCGCTCAAATAACCTTGTGTAATTCTCTTTTGTGAAAGAGCTTCTTTTTTAAAAGCATCTGAGGTTACAAGAAATTTTCTTTCTATTTCTATCATTTTAAATTAAATTATTCAGTTATTGGGTTCTTGAATCTGGCAGTTGCAGGATTTCAAATGTATCAAATAATTTTAATTGTTAAGCGTTTCTTTTCCTTGAAAAGGGAAGTAAATTTGTGCTATGTCTGAAATTAATCCAAATAGAAAAATCATACACATCGACATGGATGCTTTCTATGCTTCGGTGGAGCAAATGGATAATCCCGAATTACGAGGAAAGCCCATCGCTGTTGGAGGTTCTGAAAACCGGGGAGTGGTTGCTGCAGCGAGTTATGAGGCCAGAAAGTTTGGGGTACGGAGTGCTATAAGTGGCGTCTTGGCGAAGAAATATTGTCCGGATCTTATTTTTGTGCGGCCACGGTTTGACCGGTATAAAGAGATTTCGAGGAAAATTCATAAAATCTTTAGGGATTACACTGATTTGATTGAACCACTTTCACTCGATGAAGCCTATTTGGATGTTAGCCAAAACAAAAAAGGAAATCCCAGTGCCAGTTTGTTGGCCAAGGAAATACGACAACGCATTTTTGATGAGGTGGGCTTGACGGCTTCGGCGGGTATTTCAATCAATAAATTTGTTGCCAAAATTGCCAGTGATTACAATAAACCGAACGGACAAAAAACAGTTGCTCCAGACGAGGTGATTTCTTTTTTGGAGGAGCTGCCAATTCGTAAATTCTATGGTGTGGGAAAGGTGACGACCGAGAAAATGTATCAATTAGGGATTTTTACCGGTTTGGAATTAAAAAATAAATCATTGGAGTTTCTGGAAAAACATTTCGGGAAATCAGGATGTTTCTATTATAATGTGGTGCGCGGTATTCACAACAGTGAAGTAAAATCAAATCGGATTACAAAGTCAGTGGCTGCAGAGCATACTTTTGAGGTCAATTTGTCTTCGGAAATTTTCATGCTGGAACAACTGGAAAAAATCGCCAATGCCTTGGAAAGAAGATTGAAAAAAAATACTATTTCAGGAAAAACAGTAACACTAAAAATCAAATACAGCGATTTTACCCAACAAACCAGAAGTAAAACCCTGCCTTATTTTATTGCTGATAAAGGATTGATTCTGGAAACCGTAAAAGAATTATTGTATCAGGAACGGATGAAAGATTCGGTGCGACTGCTCGGAATTTCGTTGAGTAATCTGAATACCGAAGTTAAAAAAGCGGTCGTTGCAGTACAGTTAAAATTCGATTTTTAATTTTAATCTAAGTTTTGTGTATAAAAAGAAACCCTTCTTTGTAGGAAGGGTTTGTATTTGTTTTATTGTCCCGTCCTGAAATAACGATACACAAAAAACATCGTTATGGAAGAAACCACCGATTATGTAAAGCGAACTCAAAAAGATTATTCGATGTCTTTTAAATTACAAATTGTTCAGGAAATAGAACAAG